>CEPA01122640.1_pt1 | contig 52804 bp, 43 predicted proteins | sample 356241 | NCBI WGS metagenome assembly CEPA01 (sample SAMEA2620542, study PRJEB7988) | marine metagenome | biome: marine biome (ENVO:00000447); feature: surface water layer (ENVO:00002042); material: "saline water (ENVO:00002010), including plankton (ENVO:xxxxxxxx)" | depth 5 m
TTACTTGAGTACCTACATGGCATGCAGGGGGTCAGCGGTTCGAGTCCACTTGGCTCCATAAATTTTATTAGTAGGTAAAGTGAATTTAAATAAAATTCCTAAAATATTTTTTTCATATAATTTAAAAATCATAACATTTTTATTTCTAGCAAATTTCCTTGGAGCTTATGGTCAATTAATTAATAGACTCCCTTTAAAAATTGACAGTTTATTCGCTTTAAATGTAGAGCAAAATATACCCACCTTTTACTCAGGATTATCGTTATTTCTTGCATCTTTTTTATTATTTATTTTTTCTTATCAGAAAAAACAAAAATATTCGATAAAGTTATATCCATTTTTCTTATCTCTTATATTTTTAATTTTAAGTTACGATGAATTATTTCAAGTTCATGAAAAAATAACAGGAGTAGTTCAAGATTTACTAATCTTAAATAACAATATATTTCTCAGATATAGCTGGGTTATACCTTATTTTATATTAGTAGTTTTAACTTTTTTATTAAGTATAAACTTCCTAAAAGAATTACCAAAAAAAATTTCAAAGAATATTATTATTGCAGGTTTTATTTATTGTTTTGGAGAATTATTTCTTGAGACAATAGCATCAATGATTGATTTTTATAGTCTTCAAAATCCAGAAAGTTTATTTTATTCATATTTATCTTATTCAATAAGTTCTCTAGAAGAGCTTTTAGGTATGTTTGGAATATGTTTATTCAATTACTCTATTCTATGTTTAATAGTAAATTCAAATAAATACAAAAAGTTTTAGAAAAATCTTTATACATTAAATGTCTTTAAAAAAATACATAACTTTTGAAAAAAAGAATTTTTTAAATATCTTCAGAGTAAGTTTTGCAGGTACGTTATTTTATTTTTTTATCATTTTTTGTTCAACAAGATTTTTTGGACTAGGATTACTCGATGCAGTTAGAGATAATCCCATTATTTGGAATGAAAGTTTTTTATATGGAATTATTTCAAATATTGGAATTTCATTCTGGGCGATTGCTTCGATTATAGCCTTTAATTCTTATTTTAAATTTGCAAAGATTAAAAATAGAAATTTAAACAGATTTTTTATATTAGGTGGAACAATATCAACATTTTTATTACTAACTGATCTACTTGATTTTCATAACTATTTTGAGAATACAATATATTTAATTATCGTAATACTAAACCTTCTTCTTGCTTTTTTATTTTTTAAAATAAAAGTTTTAAGACAAATTTTATTTTGTTTCTTTATTGCATATGCTTTCTTATCTATATCAATGCTTATTGATATTCTTCAATCAAAAACTATTTTTAACCAAATACCATATTCCTTATCCTCACTTTATGAAGAGCTTTTTAAATTTTTAGGAATAATTAATTGGAATTTGTCTTGGATAACTATTTATCAAAAAATTAAAAAATATTCTTTTAAATATTAAGACAATTCGATTAATTAAAATTTCATTATCAAATCGTTAAAATAATGTGGTTAATTCATAGTAAACTCAAGAGATTTTTAAAAATAACTCTTTGCTATATAAAATATTAATAAATAAAATAAATTAATTTTTTAATTAAAAAGGATTCTCTTTTATTTTGAAATTAATAGTATATAAAAAATTAACAATAGTCAAACTAATCTTTATTACGTCTAACTTCAATATTACCAATATAAACTCTATCCATTTTTGTTCTTTCAAAAGTAGCAAATGCCTCCATAGGTTTTTCAACTATTGGTTCGTTTTCATTGAAACTTGTATTAAGTACAATTGGAAATTTAGTATAAGATTTCACCTTATTAATTAATTTATAATAAAGCGGATTATTTTTTTTATTAACTGTTTGAATTCTAGCTGAACCATCTACATGAGTAGTCGCTTTAAGGATATCAATAAATTCTTTTCTAACTTTTACAACATGATTCATGAAAGGACTAGTTAAATTTGTTTCAAAATAGTTTTGAACAAATTCATCAAGAACACTCGGTGCAAAGGGTCTAAATGATTCTCTTCTTTTAATTTTTCTATTTATTAACTCTTTTGCATTTGGATTAGCTGGATTAGTTAATATACTGCGATTTCCAAGTGCTCTCGGCCCCCATTCTGATCTTCCCTGAAACCAACCTATAACTTCATTATTTGAGATAGCAAGTGCTGCTGAATTTATAGTACTATCAACAGAACAATGTTCTACTATTTTATAGTTTTTTTTCTCGATATATTTAAGATCACTTTTAGTCAAGCCGTATTCGATTCCTAAGAAGCAATTTTCCATATAAAATCTACTTCTTTTATTCAAAAATATATTCCAAACATAAAAAGCCGCTCCTATAGCAGTACCATCATCTGTACTGGCAGGTTGTACAAACTGATTATTTAATCCTAAATCTTCTGCGATTCTTGTGTTAACAAGGCCATTTAAAGAGCAGCCGCCTGCCAATGATATATTTTCAGAATAATGACTGTATTTTTTTATCTTATTTAAAGTCAATTCTTCAAAAAGTTTTTGAGTTGAAGAAGCTATATTTTTTTCTCTATTTCCTGGATTTTTACAATCATTAGGTGGAGGACCAAAAAAATCCTCTAACTTTTTTGAGAAGAGAATTTCAGTTTTAATAGTTTCTGAACTTGTTTTTTTACCACTCTTACCTCCTGAATGCATATTTATATAACCTTTCCTAGTTTTTATTAAGCCCTTATTATTTTTTATAAATATCTTTTTTAAGAAATCATAATATACATTTTCTCCATAAGCTGAAAGTCCCATTAATTTAAATTCATCTCCATACCCTTTAAACCCAATAAGTTGTGTCATTGCGCTATAAAACATACCAAGACTATTAGGAAGAAAAGTTTTATCTAGTAATTTTAATTTATTTCCTACACCTAAATAAATTGACATAGATACAAAATCACCTGAAGCATCTGAATTAAAGACTAAAGACTTATCAAAGTTGGAGTTAAAATAAGAACTACATCCATGACACAGATGATGCTCCACTTTGATTAACTTAGTTTTATTTTTAAAACATTCTATTCCTAATAAATTAGCAATTTTAACTTCTAATTTTTTAGTATCACTCTCTCTTCTTTTGTGTTCTTTGAAAGCTTCAAAAGCAGTATTAAAATTTTTAATCCCATACAATAATTTATTAAAGTAATTTGCGCTTTCATCCCTGGAATAGGCAATATAATCAATATCATCAAATTTTAGATTTGCATAACTTAGAACATTTTTAATAGAATTTATAGGAAAAGATGAATCTCTTTTAATTCTAGAAAATCTTTCTTCAGCTACGGCTGCAATTAATTTCCCATCAATTAGTAAACAAGCAGAAGCATCAGCATGATGAAAATTCAATCCTAATATAGAAATCGACATGTAATTAGGCGATTATAAATAATGCAGCTTCTATATCTTAAATCTTATTTAAGAAAAAAGATAATAATTTCAAAATAAGGTTTATTCATAAATAAATTTTATTTAATTATTTTGATTGTATAGATTATATTTATTAAATTAATTCCGAATTTATTAAAAAAATTTAAATAAAAATTTTTAATAGAAAAATTTTATTTAATATCTTCTTAAATAAAATATAATCCTAGGTTCTTAAATAATTTAGAGTAAACTGACTTTTTATGAATAGCTATGCAATTCCAAGTATTTTCAACATCATAATCTAAAAGTGAATCATTTCTAAGTCTCAATATTTCCCATCCTTCTCCCAGTAAAGAATAAATTTGATTTATAGAATAATATTTTTTACTTAAATAGTTATATTCAAAAATAATAAGTGGTTTATTATTTTTAATAAAATTTAATCCTCCATTTATGACATTTGGCTCATATCCTTCCACATCAATTAGCATTACAGAATAATCATCAATTGATAATTTCTTGATAGCTTTATTATCATCTAACCTTATTTCTTTTAAAAGTATTTTTTTCTTACTTTTTTTTGCGGAATAAACTGATGCTCTTTGAGGATCAATATCGTTAGAGTAATAAGTTTTTTTATTATTGGAACCAACCAAATTATTGAATATTTTAAATTTATTAAAATTATTCAATTCTAAAGTTTTTGAAGCTGCTTCTACAGCTTCTATAGAGGGTTCAAAACCAATTAAAAAATTAATATTTCTATAGCTACTCATTTTTAGAAGAAAAATACCAATATTTGAACCTACATCAATAAAATTGACCTTTTTCTTATAGCCTTTAAGGCCATCCATAATTTTATCTAGAAAATCTTCAGTCTCTTTTTCCTGACTTTTATTAATAATGCTTATTCCATAACTAGAAATTACTTTAGGACTGATGTATAACTTTTTGTTTTTATAGTTGATTATCTGGGGTTTTCTAATAAGTCTTAAAATAAAACCTAAACCACTAATTCTTATTCCTGAAAATTTTTTAGTATAAAAATACAAAAAGGCATAAAATTTTGCTATAAAAAAAAATAATTTATCAACCATTTACTTTAAAAAATCTCATTTATTCAGTTATAGGAATAATTATAGCTAGTATCAATAATAGGTTATTAGTAATAAGAAGCAATGCCATAGATGAAGAAAGCTTACTAGATATTAACTTTAATTAATTTTTCTTATTTAGATCAATTTGAATGAAGTCAATAAACAAATACTTAAATACTAAATTAGTATTTGCAAAGAAATTACTTATTTTTGGATATGTTTTTTATTTAAAGTACCTTTTTTAATTAAATTATTCACTTTATAAAATTAAATATTATAATAATTATGTATTTGAGGTTAACTAAATCCTTTTTTATCTTGTTGGGATAGCAATGTTAATGCAATTTACATGAATAATAAGGAAAAATTCTCATTAAAAGCTTGGGATCCCCCTTTAATAGGGTGGATATTGCTTTTTACAACTTTTTTATTTGGAGCTTTCAATGTAGTAGGTGAAACAAATCCTAATATCTCTTTTAACTTTGTAAATATATTTCTTTTACAAAATGATACTGAATTAATTATAAAACTATTAAATTATTGTATAAAAATATTTTTCTTACTCCTTCCAATTTTAGTAATAACAATAATCGAACTTTCCATATTAAAGGATGATGGTTTATTTTCTCTCAGACTTACCAGTTTAGGTAAATTCTCGCAATCAAAGGATAAAAATAAATATTCAGATATTTTTTATTATATTTTTTCATTCTTAATAAAAAGATTTACATTTCTCGTAGCGTTTCTAACTCTTGGATTATCATATATGAACTCAAATATTGAGTCTTGGTTTAATAGTTTATATAACAATATAATTCCAATCCCTACAACAAATCTTTCATCTGCAATTGTGATGATAATAGCAATTTTATTATCTTCATTATCGGGATATATTAGACATTATCTTTCACATAAGGTTGATTTTATATGGGATTTACATGAGTTCCATCATTCTGCAACCGAGATGAATATTTTTTGTAAGGATCGAAATATACCCATAGAAAGTGCTATTCAAGCTCCTTTTATAATACCAGTTTCAGTTTTATCAGGATTACTAATGAAAGAATATATGACTCAAGGTTTCATGTTGCCAACTTATATTTATATCTTTTATTTAACAATGGAAGACATTGGGGCTTATGGAGGTCACTGTTCATTTCCAATTATTTACCCAAAACCATTCTCATACATCTTTATGAGTCCAGCTTGCCACTTATTGCATCACTCTGTTCTAGAAAAGCATTACGATTGTAATCTTGGGAATAGCTTAACAATTTGGGATAAAGTATTTGGTACATATTTAGATGAAAGTCATCTTTCAGAACTAGAAGGATTTGGAGTAAAAGATAGCAAATATAATAAGAATTATCCTTTATTTGCAATGTTTGCTCTTCCCAAAATAAAACTTTTAAAAAGATTGTTCCCCAACTTTCGATATAAATTTTAATTATTAAAATTTTGATTTACTAATTATTGAGTCTTAAAAGATTAAAAATATCCTATAAATAAATTTATATAAAACTATACAATTTTTTAAATTTTTCAAAGATTAATAAAATAAATTAATTTATTAATTTATTTTTTATAGCAAAGATCTGAAGATTTCCCTTTTCATTTTTGTAGACTTCATAGTGCTTAGAAGAAGGTAAGTGATCTAACTTATCAACAATCTTAAAATTTAATCTTTTTAGTAAATTTGTTAAATTTTTAATATCATACATCCATCTATGTTCTAATCCGAAGGATCCTGAAATTTCTAAAAATCTATAAATAAATGAGGGTTTATCTGAAGGTTTTTGCATTGCCAAAGACATAAATTCTGAGGCAGCATTCTCATTATTAGAATCTAAATAATCTTTTGCCAGAGAATCTAAATCAGGAACTATTATATGCAAACTTCCACCATCAACTAATTTATTATAAAAACCATTCAAAATTTTTTCTGCTTCATTGGGATAAACGTGTTCTAAAAAATGCGAGCATAAAATGTGATTAACAGAATTATTTAGAAAAGGGAGGGGTTTCAAGCAATTATGTCTAATATAATTATATTTTTTAGTTAATGGTACCCAAAAATCATCAAAATTTGAATGGTATTTTTTAGGGAAAATCCATTTTAATCTTCTATATATATAAACTAATCGAAGAAATACAGAGTTATCTAGATTAACAAAATTTTCTTCAGGAAATCTACCTGCGCCTACATTTACAAAGAGCATGTTTTTCTGAAATATTGAAAATTTACAAGAATATATAGATTTATTTAAAAAATTTTAAATTCTTGTATTATTAAAATAATAATTCAAAAATAATTCTCTTGCATCATTATTTAAATAATAGGGTTCATAAGGATAAGAAAAATTTTGTAATATATATGGGATATTTTGAAGATATTAATATTGGTCCTCATAATACTTTAAAAAATTTTATTGTAATAATCTCAAAATTTTATAACGTTATTTTAATAGGCTTTAAAAAAAATAATAGCTTTAAAGTATCAAGCTTTTGGGATATAAAAAATACTAAGATAATAGCTCTCAATAACTACCTCAAGGGACATTATTACTTTAATAATTCAGTTTTTACAAAAGCTTTAGAATATTTAAAAACATCAGATTACTTTTTTTTTAATGGAATTTGGTACCCATATTTACCTATACTATCTTTAGTTTTCTTATTATTTAAAAAAAAATATGTAATTTGTCCTCATGGAGGTTTAAATAAGGAAGAAAATATAAAATTTGTTAAATTTTTTTATTACAAGTTTTTTATTAGATTTTGCATAAAAAATTGTCATTTTCTTCAACTTTTATCTCCTCTTGAATTAAAACTTATAAATGAAAATAAGTTTCTTAAATTAAAAAATTTTAAATACGTAATCTTACCAAATACCGTAAGATTGGAGAAAATTTATTTAAATAACAATTTTAAGTATAAGAATTATGCATTAAGTATTGGGAGACTTCATCCTATTAAAGACTTGGAGTTCTTAATAAATAGCTGGGAAACCTTAAATAAAATGAATAAAGGTAAAAATTTTTTATTGATTATTGCAGGAACAGGTAGTAAAGAATATACAAATAAATTATTTAATCTTATAGAGAGAAAACAAATAAAAAATATAAAATTTATAGGTGAAATAGGAATGGAAGAAAAAATTGAGATGATCAGTCATGCTAAATTTACTACTAATACTTCTCATACTGAAGCATTACCAACATCAATTCTTGAGTCATTAGCGCTCTCTACACCTGTTCTTTCTACAATTAAACTAGGTTTCCATAAACATTTTATTAAAGAATCCATAATTCATACAAATAAAAATTATGATGATTTTGCAATGAAATCAGAATCTATATTAAAAATGAAAAAAACTGACTACGATAATCTAAAAAAGAAAACATTAATATCATTTGAGAATTTATTTTCTAATAAAAAGATAACTTCTTTGGTAAAAGAATTTTATGATATAAACTGAATTTAATTTTAAAGATATTAAAAACTAAAATAAACGATTAATGAATAAAATTTTATTTAGTAATATAAACAATTTAAAAATTTTAATAGTCTTCAATATCTCAGAATATTCTCAACAATTTCTATAATTATTTTTCACATTGAAGGAGCGATAAGTTCCAAATATTGGATTACAGAAGAAAATATTAGTCTTTTTGGCTGGGGGAATCAATGTGTTCATTTTTTTTCTATTTATAAGCTTTTATCATTTCATATTAAAGCTTTATAAGGCCCAAAACTTTTCTAACTTTTTTATATTCCAGAATAGTTCGTATTTATCCTGCTTATTTATTAACAGGTTTGCTTGTAATGATTTATCTAATTTTAATACCTGATAAAAGTACTAATTTTGGGGAATTTGTAAGTCATCGATTTTTTGACTATGGAAGAGGTGATGGATATTTATATGTAGGTTGGACTTTATTTTACGAAATGTGTTTTTATACTTGTTTCTCTTCTATAGTAATTAAATTTAATTCTTTAGCTAAAAATAATTTCTTTATTTTATCTCCGCATTATTAATTATTTCTTACCTAAATAAAACTAAAGCTATTACTGACTTCTTAATTGGAATAGATATTTTTTTAATACAATTAATTATGAGTCAAAATTTAAAACCACCTATTTCAGAATTATTTTATTGATATTCTTCTCAGGTATCTTTTTCGAAGCAATAACATTTTTCATAGGTTTTATTTTATTATCATTAATAAATATTGAAAATATTTTTCCCTCTTTTTTTAAGTCAAGAATTATCCTTTTTTTAGCAGATTCATCTTACTAAATTTACTTAGTTCAAGTTTTAACAATAAGTTTATCTCTGAAAATTTAAAAATTTATAGATTTAAATTCTTTCAATAATTATTATTTTTACTATTTTATTGCTCTAACCAGTGCTTTATCCAGCACTATAATATTTGGAACTATAATGAGAAGATATGTAGAGAAACCTTTTTATAATTTTTTTATAAATAAAAAATTGAACCTTTATAATAAAAGTAGGATATAGATTAAAATAACCATAAATAAGTTAATTATTTAAAAATTTAACTGATTTATAGATTTGAGAAAGTTTTTCAAATTTAAAAACTTTTAATGATAAATAACAGAAAGAATAAATTAAATCTTTATACCTTAATTAAGATTAGCTAAAAGAGAATTAATGGATAAGTAATCACTTTAATAGGGCAGAGATGAAAAATATAAATTTAACTTGTCATAAATAAATACAGTTTTAAGTTAGTTTATTTGACTTTGATATGAATTTTTAAATAGTAATGCTAAATTCAAGGTATTCAAATAAATATAATTTTTTGATTATTATAAAAATTATGAAAGTTATACTTACAGGATCAAATGGACAGCTTGGGAATTCAATTAGATCAATAATTCCTAAGAATATTAATCTAATTTCCTTAAGCAGAAAAGAGCTAGATTTATCAGATAAAGAAGCATGCGAAAAAAAGATTCTAGAAATCAAACCAGATTGGGTTATTAATTCTGGAGCCTATACAAATGTGGATGATGCTGAAGATAATGTAGACCTATCATTAAAAATAAATAGAGATGCGCCTAAATATATTGCATTAGGACTAAGTCAGACTGGAGGTAAATTGATACAAATAAGTACAGATTATGTTTTCAATGGAAGAAGTAAAATACCATATAAGATCAATGATCAAAGAGATCCAATATCCGTGTATGGACTTTCAAAATCAAAAGGTGAAGAAGCTATTGAAAATATCATGGGAGAATCAGGTAAATTTGTAATAATAAGAACTAGCTGGCTAATGGGTCCCTTTGGTAAAAATTTTTTAAAAACAATTTTAAATCTTCATCAAAATAGAACTTCTATAAATGTTGTTTGCGATCAGATAGGATGTCCAACTAATTCTCTCTCCTTAGCTAATTTATGCTGGAAAATAGTTAAGGAATTCAGCTTTAGTAATAAAAACATAAAGTTGCCTCAAATACTTCACTGGTCTGATAATGGTATTACCTCTTGGGACGAAGTAGCTAAATTTGTAGGTGATTATAGTTTTGAAAATTTTTACATAAATCAAAAGGCGAAAATAGTACCTATTTTGGCTAATGAACTTAATGCAAAAGCAAAGAGACCTATTTACTCTTTATTAGATTGTTCTTATACTGAAAATCTTCTAGGAATACAACAAATAGAATGGAGGAATTCTATAGCTTCAATAATAAGAACTATATATTCTAAAAATTAAATTATTTTTGCTTTATATAAGGAAAATAGTCTTCTTAGGTTTAAATACTATAATAATATTTACTAGATTAAACATCTATGAAAAATTTTTCTATTTGTATTCCTGCCTATAATAGATTTAAAGAATTAGACGATTTATTAGATTCCATTGTCAAAGAAGAATATCAAGATTACGAGATTGTTATCGCAGAAGATGACTCTCCTGAGAGAGAAAAAATATCTAAAGTAGTACAAAAATATAAAAATCTCTATCCTAATATCATTATTAAATATTCTGAGAATGAATACAATTTTGGTTATGACAAAAACTATAGAAGACTCATCGATATGTCAGAAGGAAAATATTGCTTCTTTATGGGAAATGATGATTTAGTTTATAGTGGAGGTTTAAAATCAGCTGCAAATATTTTAGATAAATATAAAAATGTAGGTGTTGTCATTAGAACATATGCTACTTTCTTTAAAGAAACAAAAAAAATTGAGGAGGTTTTTAGATATTCCAAAAATGAATTATATCTTCCCCCTAGTCCAAGTTCCATAGCTTTTGCTTTTAGAAGAAGTGTTGTAATGTCTGGAATGATTTACGAAAGAGAGTCTGCTAAAAATTTACATCATGATATGTTTGATGGAACACTTTTATATCAACTTTATTTAGTAAGTAAAATACTTGAAAAAAAACATGTTGTACTTAATCCAGATATTACTGTTTTAGTTAGAACTGGAGGAATTCCTGATTTTGGAAATTCAAAAATAGAGAAAAGTAAGTTTACTCCTCGCAAACAAAACCCAGAATCCTCTATTAACTTTGTAAAAGGAATGCTTGATATCGCTAGGTATGCAGGTAAAGAAAATAAAAAGATTTTCCAATTAATTTCAAATGATATATCATGTTATTCTTATCCAATAATTTCTATTCAAGCTAATAGAAAAAAAGGTAAATTTTTAAAATACATTTTCTCTTTAATAAAACTTGGACTAGGTAAAAATATTCTTTTTTATATTTATGTATTTGTTTTGTTATTTTTTGGTAAAAATATAACAGATTATTTTATAAAAATTTGCAAAAGGACCATAGGTTATACTCCAAGATTTTTTAATTTTATCTAATCTTGGTTTATTTCTCTCTTAGCCTCAATTAAATATAAAGGTCTTTTTTTTACTTCCAGGAAAACTCTAGCTAAATATTCACCTAGAACACCTAAACTTATAAGCTGAATACCTCCCAGTAAAAGCGATGCTGTCATTAATGAAGCATATCCTGGTACATCAATTCCTAAAATTATTGTTTTTATTATTAAGTACATAGCATATATTATTGATACTGTAGAAATAATTAATCCAAGGATACTTATTACTGTCAAAGGTACTTTACTGAAAGAAAATATTCCATCAAGGGCATGATTTATAAGATAAAAATAACTTAGATTTGACTTTGATTTTAATCTTGAATGTCTTTTAAAATAAATTGATGTTTTTTTGTAACCGACCCAAGAATATAAACCTTTCATAAATCTCGTTCTTTCTGGAAGAAGTAATATTGAATCCACAACTTTTTTATCTAGTAAACGAAAATCTCCGGTATCTTTTTCTATATCAATATTACTAATTAATTTAAGTAAACGATAAAAGTAAAATGCAGTTATTTTTTTTAAAAATGTTTCTCCTTCTCTAAATTTCCTTACAGCATTAACAATGTCATAGCCTTCTTCCCATTTTTTTATCATTTCCCAAATTATTTCTGGAGGATCCTGTAAATCAGAATCAAATGGAATTACTAGGTCACCTTTAGAAAATTTTAATCCTGCTGTTATTGCCGCTTCTTTTCCAAAATTTCTTGTGAAACTTATCAATCTTCCTCTTAAAAGTTTAAATTTTTTTGTAGTTCTTTTTACCAAATTCAATGATTGATCAGTACTTCCATCATTTATTAAAATAAGCTCGAAGGGAATTTCCATTTTATTTAAATAGTTAATAACTGCATTCAAAGTTTCTTCTATGCAAGATTCTTCATTATAAAAAGGTATTACGAGAGTTAATAAGTTTTCTTTTATTCGTCTTTTTATTCTTCCCACAACTTACATTTTTTAAACAACTTATTAAATATTTTAAAATCGATATAGTAAATTAAACATAACATTTCTTAAATGAAATATAAAAAGGTATAATCCTATTAAACAATTAAAAATAAAAATAATTAAAAAATATTATTATTAATAAAAATTTTACGATAGTTCTAAATTAAATGAAATCTTCATTCATAAAAAAATATTTTTCTTATAGTTATTTTGTTATTTTAATTCAAATATTTTTAGGTTTAATAATATTGTATTTTTTATGTGAAAATCATTCTTTTATAAGTATTATTGAAAGGAAATTAGGCAAGCTGCCTGAATCAGTAGATTTTTTAAGCAAAAACTTTCCATTTGGATTTTATGGATTTGGTAAATGGTCCAGGAATCCAAGTATAGATGCAATTTATTTGAGCTATCCAATTTCTTCTTATTGGATGAGTGGATTATTTAGAAATATACTAAGTAATAATATTAAAACTACAGAAATAATTTTTTGGTTAAATTCGATTACTTATCTATTAATTCCAGTAAATTTGGCTTTAATTACTTTTCAAGAAAATAAAACAAATGTTTCTAATTTCTTTAAAATTAACATAGCATGTCTTTTCTTATTATCTAATCCCTCATTTTTAAGCGTTTTCACAAGTCCAGATTGGTTTGAATCATTTATGCTTTTTTGTTTATTAGGCATTTTTCTTTCAAATTTTAGAAAATTTACGATTGCTTCAATTATTTGTTTTTCTCTGGCGGGTTTTTCTAATCCTTATACATCTATTTCTCTTATAATAGGCAGTATTATTATAAATATATGCTCTTTTATAAAGGATAAAAAATTTATTGACAAAAAAATTTTAATCAAGATCTTAAGATTACCGAACAATAAAATTATAAAGTCAAAAATATCATTAATACCAATATTATCAGGAGTTTTATTTTTTTTATTGTTAAGAATCTTTTTCGCTTTAGACACATTTCAAATTACTGATCTCGATGGGATGAGTTTAGTTCAAGGAAGTGCTCTTCAAGATAGAATGGCTATTGGAAAAGATGTAGAAAAGTACGGAGGAATTTTCACTCTCTTTAAATTTATATTGCCAATTAAATTAAATGCATTATCAGATATATTTAAAACTCTATTATCAGGAGAAGTTAGAATAGATTGGATTATATTAAATGAATTATTAAAGATAATAAGTTATTTAATAATAAATATTTCTGGACTATTTTATTTTCTAAAAAAAATAATAATAAAAATCAATAATCAAAATACTAAACAAGAGATTATATTTAACACCGGTTTAAATATTTATGCAATATCTATTTTATTTTATATAGTGATTTTTCCAGATATTGCTTCAAATCACGCATTATTTATAGCTAGATTAATATCGCCAATTATTGCTTTTGGGTTGTGTTCATTAATTTTTGATTTTTCTTATAGATTAATAAGAAATTCATACCATATAGTTTTATCCGTAATTATAAGTTGGATCGTAGTAATTGATAACTTAAACTTTTTTATAAGTCTAATTTTAGAAAAATGATATAGTAGTAAAAATATATTATTTATATTAAATTTATAAATTTTTATAAAATTGTTAATTTTTATGTTTAAAAGATTTTTTCTTAAATCTAGTTTACTTTTATTAAGAAAAGTTTTCGAATTCTTATCTGATAAGAAACATAAAAAAAATAATATTTCAAAAAATATTAATTCACCTACTTTATTTTTAGGTCAAGGAGATATATCAATTTCTAAAGAAGCTAGATTAGGGGTATTAAATGCTCCAAATTATTATTTTTCATATATACATATAGAGGCAAGAAATAAGAATTCTAAAGTTGTTATTAAAAAAGGAGTATACCTTTCAAATTCTATAACAATAATTTCTGAAAACTCTGGAATATATATCTCGGAGAATGTTTTAATAGGACATAATGTTCAGATTTATGATTCAGATTTTCATTCAATATATAAAGAAGAAAGAATAAATAATATTATGAATTATAATTTTGATTGCTCAGTTTTTATAGGAAAGAATTCTTGGGTTGGTGCTAATACATTAATTCTAAAAGGTGTAAAAATTGGACAAAATAGTGTCATTGCAGCTAACTCCACAGTTACAAAAAATATTCCTGATAATAGCCTTTTTGGAGGATCGCCAGCTAAATTAATAAAAAAAATAAATAATTAAAACATTCTTTATCGAGATAAATTATTCTAAATTAAAAAAGAGCTTAATAATGTTATTTTTCATGATTCAATTCGAGAAAAATAATGCTAAAAAAATCTGTAGTTAATTTAAAAGAAAATGTTGTACGAATTAGAATCATTTAATAAGAAAAAAATAAATAAAAAAAACTTTTTTAATCCTTATAATGTATTACTAAAAAATTATAAAGATTCTGATATTTTGTTTGAAGTTATTAAAGAAAACAAGGAAATCAAAAAACTGACAAAATCAGAGGTTAAAAAAGGATCAATTTTACTAGCAAATGAAATTCTTAAAACTCTAAATAAAAAGATCTTAAAAAAACAATTAAAAATAATGTGTATAATCTCTGCCTCTGAAGAGTCTCTAATCACAATGATGTCCAGTTGCCTATTATCTGCTCATCATTGTATTTGTTTTGAAGATTTATCTGAAGAATCAATAATACAAAGAATAAAGCTTTTTAAGCCCAATATCATTTTATTTCGATCTAAACTTGAAGCAAAAATAGAACATATAAAAAAATTAATCAATTCTGATAAATATAAATTTTTAAAAATTGATTTAAATCTTTTTAAAATTAATAATTATCAAAACTCTTTAAAATTATTTGATTCAATTTATGAAAGTCATTCAAGTTTATTTACTTTATTTACATCTGGATCAACCGGATTACCAAAAGCTATTGTTCATGGAGGTTTAGATTTCTTAAAATTTGCAAAATTCACAACAAGTTACTATTTTGGTATAAAAAAGGGTTCAAAAATATTTGCGGCAGTAGATTCTGGTTGGATTAACGGACACACTTATTCGTTTTATGGACCATTATTAATTGGCGCTAAATCAATAATTATAGAAGATCCACTATTATTAACTTTTCCAGTTGTTTTAAGTAAATATATTGAGGAACTTAAACCAGATTGTTTTTATACCTCAGTTACTTTATTAAGACTAATAAAAACAATTACTCCTAAAGGTAAAAATATTTATGATTATTTTGAAAACAAAAATTCTGATTTTACTTTAGATAGGATTGGATCTTGTGGAGAACTACTTGCACATAGTGTTGGAAAATGGTCTATGGATTTTTTTAAACCTAAAAGAAAATCAATTGTTAATACCTACTTTCAGACAGAAACTGGGGGCGTATTAATTGCGCCAAGAGATGAAGATAAACCTCCTAAAGACTATTCATGTGTTGGCAAACCAAACAAACATGTAAATATTGTTTTGGCCAAAGATATCAAAAATAAAAATGAATTGAGATTAGAAGGATTAGAACCTAATGAATTACTTATATCCGGGAATTGTGATGGTATCTTTCAAAAAGTTATCTCGGATAAAAAACAAAATTATTTCACTTCAAAAGGGGAATTTAGATTACATGATATTGGTTATTTTGATAAAGAAGGTTATCTTTTTATTGGTGGTAGAAATGATGATGTAATAAATGTATCAGGCCATAGAATATCCTCTTCAGAAATAGAAAATATTTCTATGGAAGTTGAAAATATTGATGAAATTTGTGCAGTAGCTTTTCCAGATAAGTTATCTGGATCAAAAGTAGTTTTATTTTTTTCTTCATCTAAATCTCAAAAAGATGAACATCGCAAAATATCAGAAAGTTTAAATAAATTAATTTTTAAAAAGCTTACTAAATATCACCTGCCAAGTTCTATATATTATTTTAAAAACTTCCCAAAAACAAAAAGTGGTAAAATTCTTAGAAGGGTAATGAGGAATCTAATTTCAAATAAATTTGATACCAAAAAAAATTATAGTTTTATAGCCAATCAGAAAGATTTTTTAATTAGTACAGAAATTTTTTTAAAAACATATAAAAAACATCAGTAAAAAATATATTTTATAAATTGATATAATTAAATAATAAAATTTTTATAAGAAATGAAAAAAGAAGATGAAATTAAGTTAATATCAATTTTCCAAGAAACTTTTAAGATAGAAGATCATGAATATATTAAAAGTTTAAAAAGGGAAAATTATTTAAAATGGGATTCTTTAGCAGTTGTAAGTATAATAGCTTCAATATCAAATTCATTTTCTATTGAAATTGATCCCAATGATTTTGAATTTTTTATATCATACGAATTAATTAGATCATATATTGAAAAAAAGATTTATTAAATTAACTTTTAAGTCAGAACTGAAAATAAATAAATTTACTGCCTTGATTTATTTGCGTCAATGAAATGAAGAATAAAAAAGTCAAAATCATAGAAGAAAGAAAAATTTGAAAATGATTTAAATTATACTTATTTATAAATGAAGTTACTTTTATTTGATTTGATTCATTAGATACATATCCAATAATTTTTAAAGATGAAGGAAGAAAAAGAACAACAAAAAGAATTATTAAAAGTGATATCAAATTAAATGAATTTATATTATTTAAAACAGGATTAAAATCTATATAATTTAAAAATAAATTCTTAAAAGGTACTAATGATAAAAGTACGAGCTTTAGTTGATCCAAATCACTAGTTCTAAAGATTATAAATGCTATGTTCAAAAATATTAATAAACTTATTCTTAAAAAAAAACTTGGAATATTAAAAATTATTTTTTTTGCTCTTGATAAATGATTCAAAGATAATGCTATTCCATGAAAAAATCCCCAAAGTATAAAGTTCCAATTCGCACCATGCCAAAAACCAGAAATAGTCATAGATAAAATGATTGCTTTTAAATGATTATTAAATAAATTTGATGAACTTTTAGAAATCTTTTTAAAAAGCGGGAAATAAATATAATTTCCAATAAATTTAGTTAATGTAATATTCCATCTATTCCAGAAATCAATCAAGGATAATGCTTGAAATGGTGAATTAAAGTTAACTGGTAATGTTATTCCAAATATTAGTCCAAGACCAATTGCCATTTCTGAATAACCAGAGAAGTCAAAGTAGATTTGTAATGAATAAAATATTGTGCTAATCCATGTGTTAAATGAAGAAGCTAAATCTTGACCATATAAGTTGCTATAGAAGGGATTTACTATTTTATTAGAAATTGTATCTGCGATTATGACTTTCTTAAATAAACCTACTATGAAAATAATAATACCGTTAGTAACAAAAGCATAATTTATTTTTTTAAACATTTTATCTTTAACTTGATTTATAAATTGTGAATGAGTAATAATCGGGCCTGCTATCAATTGAGGAAAAAATGATACAAAAGAAGCATATTCAATAATATTACTTCTAACAGTTTTTTTATTAAAGCAATCTACTAAAAAGCCTATTTGCTGAAAGGTATAAAAAGATATCCCAATTGGAAGAATAAGATTTAATTTTGGTAAATCCAGTCCAAATAAAGATAAATTTGTACTAAAGAAATTAAAATATTTATAGACGATTAGCAAAATAATATTTAGTATAATTCCGAAAGTTAGTAGCCTTTTTTTTCTTGTAAAAAGATCGATATTGTTTATTTTTAATATATAATTACCAATTAAATAATTTAATCCAATAGAAGCAATGAATATTAAAAGATGGAATATATTACTACTTCCATAAAAAATAAAGGACGCAATTAGTAAATTTAATAAACCTATATTTAATTTTTTTTGTATCTTAAAAGTGAGAAAAAATACAATTACAGTGACAGGTAAAAATGCGAATAAGAAAACAAAACTATTAAAAAGCATTTACTCAATAAATAGTATTTTATTAATATTAACTAATTAATATCATACTTCCTTGCAGTAATTTTCAACTAAAGGAGTCAAAATCTTAGATCCTTCTAAATTAAGATGAGATTGATCAGAAAAATAAATATTTGATAATGGATACTCTAAAAAGTCAAAATAACTGATGTTTTTTTCTAAGGCAAGTTTATTATAAAAATTCCTTATTTTAATAAATTTATTCATATCTATCTCATTTTCTCGAAAAGATTTATTCCAGGGAGTGGTAATAAAACATATTTTAATTTCATTTTTATTTAGATATTCAATAGTTCTTAGAAGAGCTTTCAAGTTTTTATCATCTAAAAAGTCTTCTTTTGGTAGATATTTATGATTTTTGTTTACTTTCTTTATGGAAAGTGGAACATATATATTTCTTGAAGAGATAGAACCATCTTCATTTATAGTGCTTTTGTTTTTTAGATTAAATCCATTTCTAATATAAGTGATAATATATTTGTAAACTCTTCTTTGATAACGATTATTTAAAACAAATAAAATTGGATCTTTCTCAAAATATAATTTTAATCTATCTTTCCTAATTTTCCTATCCCTATACTTTGCTAGTCCATTCAAAGAGAGATGAATTATTACTTTTCCACCTTTATTATTACCATAATAATTTTTTATTTTTTTCTCTATTTCCTGATAATTATCGGATGGACCACTAAAATTTATAAAGTTTTTCATATTATTGATACCTTTTAAGGAAGCAGAGTCGCCCCAAATTGTATTTTTAGAGATTCTTTTCTTGTACAACAAAGTTCTTTGATAAACGTCATCTGAATTTATTACAAATTTTCGAATAAAAAATTCAGATGAGAAGATCAAAAAAATCATTAGAAAGATTATCTTGGTTGTAACTAATTTTATGAAAAACTTTTCTTTACTCATTATGCTAATAATAAAAAAATATCAATCCTTCGCTTTTTAAGAATTTAAAGATTTTAAGATGATCAATTTAATTAAGCGCAAGAAGTTTATTATTAATTTAAAAATAATTTTTGGATTTTTATTGTTTAATTTTATAAATCTTAAACACAAAAAGAATTTATCCTTAACTTTACTAAAATTAAAACTATGATCAACAGAACTTGGATTAGAAATTTCATAATATGAAAATGTCTTTTTAGAGAATTTATAAGAAAATCCTTTCCGCCATAATCTGAACCAAGTTTCCCAATCCTCAATGTTTCTTACTGGATAATATGAATAAGCATTAATTTTTTCTAAGCATTCTCTTTTTACACAAACTGAACTCGCATTTAATATATTTATTGTTGCAAGCATATTTATTTGTTCCTCCCTTTTTAAATCAAGAAATTGAAAAAATATTTTTTTTCTTTCAGGTATATTCTTTATTTTTTTATTTTTTATAAACTTTAAATCTGATATAAAAATATCTGTATTGCAATTATCATGACCTAATAAAACTTCCACATAATTTGGAGCAATCATATCATCAGCAGCTAATAATTTAAAATATTTCCCAGCTGATTCCTCCAATAAAAATTTAGAATTATTAACTATTCCAAAGTTTTTTCTAGCTTTATAGATTTTAATACCGCCATTAGGCAAATCTTTTGATTCAAGTATTAAATTTTTTGCAAATAAGACAGTATTATCAATCGAACAATCGTCAGATATAATTATTTCAAATCTGTAATCAGTTTGATTTAAAAGGCATTCTATTAATCTTTTAATATAAGAAATTGAATTATATGAAAGTATGCAAATACTTACTAAGATGTTATCCCTTTTTGAACCAGGCTTATGATAATAGAGAAATCTATCATTCATATAAAAAATTATTAATAATTAAAAAATTTATTGATTTTGAAACCAATTTTGAAAATTTATAAATACCATTCCTCATAAGCAAAATTTCTTTTTTATTTTTAAATTCTAGGAATTTAAAATGATAACTTTTCTTAAAGCCTTTATTCAATAAATTTTGATTAGCAAATTTGATCACATCTAAATAATTTCTAAAATTTTATTTTATTAAAACTAATAAATAATATCATAACAATTAGAAACATTTACTTTAAAACTTTTTTAATTAGAATTTTTAGTTAAATTATCAACAAGTCTTTCATATTTTCTAGTTATATATTTAGGTTCATACCTTCTTGTAGATTTTTTAGCCTCAAGCACTTTATTTTCTCTTTCCTTTTCGTTTTTTAAAACTTCAATTATTGTATTAGCACATGAATCTATATCTTCTTTTTCAAATAACCAGCCTAACTCTCCATTCAAAAGCATTTCTTTAGGGCCACTAGGACAATCTGCGCTTATCACAGGAACACCTAAAACCATTGATTCTGCTAAGACACAAGGCAATCCTTCCCAGTCTGAGGTTAATACAAATAAAGAAGATTTTGCAACCCATTTGTATGGATTAGATTGGAATCCAACAAAATTTATATCTTTTCCGATACCAAGATTATTACTTAATTTAATTAACTCAGTTTGACTTCCTGGTCCTACTATTATGAGTTTTGCATTTATCTTTTCCCTAACAATAGAAAAAACTTTAATAAGCCTATCATGTCTTTTCTGAGATTTTAATCTACCTACAGTAATAAGTATTGGAATCTTTTTTTTCAAAATTTTTGAAAACCATTCTTCTTTAACTTCTTCTTTAGACTTCTTAATTATTTCATCAATTGATATGGGGTTATTTATAAGAATTAATTTTTGAGGTTTAATTTCATGGCATTCTTTTAGGTCTTGAAGACTTTCTTCAGCAATACATAAAATAAAATCTACTTTATTTGAGTTATAAACATACTTTAAAGTTTTTCTATATATTTTCATGAATAAATTATCAGTATTTTGATTATCCAAAAGTGCTGCTGATACATGTGCATGCTCAGATAAAACAAGTTTGAATTTTAATTTAAAAATATATTTTATTAAGAAGCAATAATAATTTGATAATGGAACAAAAGATATAATTACATCTGGTTTGAATTTTTTAACTATAAAAAAATAATTTATAACTCTCAATAAAACCCTTAATTTTGGAATGTTTAATAAATTCTTATCCGCCTCAAAACTTCGCATTGAGATAGGAAATTGATCCGCAAAATTGCCACTTCTAGAATTCAATAGCATTCTTACATCATATTTAGTCCTATCCCAATAACGTAAAAGTGTTTTAACATCTTGTTGGACGCCTAGACATTCTAAATCAGGTAAGGCAAGAAGAACTTTTGTTTTTAATTTCATTAAATTTACCTGTTATTTTAAAAGCCTAAAATTAATTGATTCTATTAAATATTTTATATTTAAAATTATAAATATATAATTTATAGGCAAATAATCTCTAATTTTGTAAAAAAAGGTATAAGAATATCTCTCTTAAGTGATTTAATAAAAAAGATATTAAGATATTTTTTAATTTTTAAATTCTGCAAATCCAATACCGTTTTTATCTTTAGCACTAATAATTAAATCAGTTCCTTTTAATTCATCCAATGGCCATTTTATATCAAGACACGTATCGGACCATAATATCGTTCTTTCATATTCTTTATTCCATGAGTTATCTACCAAATAAGATACTTGGGAAAGATTTTTTAGACTTAAAAAGCCATGTGCAAAGCCTCTAGGAATCCATAATAGATGCTTATTTTTATTATTTAATCTAACAGCTGACCAATGACCAAAAGTATTCGAATTTTTTCGCAAGTCTACAGCTACATCAAAAATTTCACCATTAGTACATTTAACTAATTTTCCCTGAGAAAATGGAGACATTTGAAAGTGGAGACCCCTAATGACACCTTTTTTTGAAAATGAAATATTTTCTTGGAGTATTGAATCTATATTTCCTAAATAATTTTTATATTTTTCATTACTCCAAGATTCATAAAATAATCCCCTTTCATCAAAATATATTTTTGGTTTTATAAGGAGAAGTTCTTTAATTTTATAACCTTTGTTACTAATAAGATTAATTATTTCCATGAGAAATTTATAAAAGAATAGATTACTAAATATGTTTTAATCTTCAAATAACTTAAACAGGCCATAAGCCTTTATCATTCCATCGAAGGGCTGAGTGAAAGCATTCACTACTTTTGTAGTATTTGAGAGAATACTAGAGTTAATTTTTACAATATCACCGTCTTTCATTAATGGATTATCTTCTGAAATATCTTTTGAAAGATTCAATTTATGTTTTGTTAAAGAAGCAGTTCCATTCTGATTAATTCTTAAAATTTTTGTATTAGATTTATTTGCGGCCCAATCTATGGTACCACCCGCATACATAATTGCTTGATTAAGAGAAGAGTTAGAAGGTATTAGAAAAGTTCCAGGTTTTTTTACCTCACCAATTATTGTTACAGATATTTTATCAGGATATAAATTAGAATTTATTACTTCAATATTTTTATTATTTGGTGAAATAGCTTTTTGCAACTTAATTCTATCTCCATCAAATAATCTTGGATTATTAATTAGAGATCCATTCTGCAAACCGTCAAGTAAATTTAACTTACTTTGTTTATAACGAGTACCTTCACCATTAGTTTTTCTTAGTAAAATAACTTCTTTTAAATTAGTTTTATTGGTAATGCCACCAGCTTTCTGAATAGCTGTAATTAAAGTAGGGCTCCCAGACAATTTTAATCCATTTGGATTTACATTGGAAATTTCCCTAGAATTTGAGACCTCAAAAGTATAAAAACCTGGCCTTGAGACTTCTCCGATAATAGCAACATTTATAGGTTTTTGATCAAGCAATACTATTTGTATTTCTGGCATTAGCAACTCTTTTGATAATTCATTTTGTATTTTTTTTGTTGCTTGATTTAATGTTAATCCTTCAATAAATATTGATCCTACAATTGGTAAAGAGATTGAACCATCGGCGATAATTTCCATAGGGCCAGAAAAATCTTTATTATTTAGGAAATTAATATGTATTACATCTCCTGGCCCTAAAAAATAATAATTCTTTTTTAGGTCTATTTCTTCTTCTTTATCAGTTATATCAACAATATTTTCTCTATTTTCTATTAACGAATTTCCCAATAAAATATTTATTGGGTTAAAAGTAAAAATATTTAAAAATAATAATAAAAAAAATCTTTTTCTTTTTGAAATTTCCAATTATGCACTAAAATAATATATGAATATTATATCAATATTCTAAATAATAGGTTTAATAATATTTTTTTTTAAAAAACCTAAATTAATTTCATGACTAAAAATAATATTGAAAACCCAAATAATTCTTATAATAGCTTAGTATTAAATAATGAAAATGATTCTTTTGACTCTTCATTTAATTTCAAAAGCTTACTAGATACTCTCTTAAGAAGGAAAAAATTATATTTTGTGTCATTTATTTTCTTTTTAACTTCTTTTATAATAAATCTTGGATATCGGAGGATTTTTAAGCCGGTATATAAAGGTTCATTTACTCTTCTTATAAGCGATCCAATTAGCACAAATAATGAATCTCCTTTTAAAAAAAATTATAATAAGTTTGAAAATTTTGCAATAAGTCAATCCAATAATGATGTACCAACTCTCATTCAGTTCTTACAGAGTCCTGCTATTCTAGATCCTATAGCCAAAGGATATAATACCAGTTCAAGTGCGATATCTAAAAAATTATCTATCAAATTAGGTGGGAGTAGATATAGAAGTGCTAATGGAATCTTAATAGTGGAGCTTTTATCTAGCGACCCTAAGAAAGGTGAATTAATCTTAAAGGATTTAAGTAATGCTTACTTAGAAATATCTTTAAAAAATCGTCAGAAAAGATTATCCGAAGGTTTAGATTTTATTAATTCCCAAACACCAGCATTAAAAAAGAAGAAACTTCAATATCAAAATGAATTAGCCGAATTTAGAGCTAAAAATGCATTTATCTTCCCAAAATTGGAAGTTGAATCTCTTGAAATAAAAGAATCAACATTCGATAACACAATTAACTCATTAGGAGTTAGAAAAAATCAGTTAATTAATATCAAAAATAGATTAATTAAAAATTTAACCTCACCATTTGAATCAAATAAAGAATTAAAAAATGTAATGGAGGATAATCTTCTAAAAGTAACTACTGATTATCAAGAATTTGAGAATAAATATTTAAAAATTGATGATGAACAGATTAATTCACTTGAAGAAGAATTATTAAAAGCAAAAAGTATATATAAACCAGATTCAAAGATCATAAAGATTATGGAGAAGAATATTGAGAGATTAAAACCTGATTTAAAAAAATCACAGTTAAAGCAAATAGAAGCGAATTTAAATCATATTGAAAACAAAATAAAAAGTGTAAAATCACAAAAAGCTCAATTACAAAAACAATACCTTATTCAGCCAGAATTAATTAAAAAATATAATGAGATTCAGATTAAATTAGAGTTTGCATTAAAAAACTTACTTGGAGTAAATACAGCCAAAGAAAATTTTCAGCTCCAATTGGCTCAAAATACGGTTCCCTGGAGAATAATAGTTGATCCAAAGTTCACTGATTCACCTATAGAACCTACTATTAAGTCTGGAATTATTTATGCATTTATCTTATCTATTTTATTCTCATATTTTGTTGTTTTTATAAGAGATAGATTTGATTACGTTTTCTTTTCTGCAGAAGAAGCAGTTAATGAATTAAAAATTACTAATCTCTCAGAAATACCATATTTAAGCTTTTTTAAGGATATTAGAAACTCTCAAACTTTAATAACTGAAAAGATTGAAAATATTATTAAAGAAAATAACCTAAATCAATCTGAAAATCCAAATACCTCATATGAGTTATTTGCTTATCAAGAGTCATTTAGAAACCTTTACACCTCCTTTAAATTTTTAAATTCTGATAATCCTCTTAAGGTAGTAGGGATAACAAGTTCTATACCTGCAGAGGGTAAAACATTAATCAATCTTTTGCTTGCCAAGACCTTATCTGAAATGGGATTAAAGATCTTATTGATAGATGCAGATATGAGGAAGCCCCAAATTCACAGAAGATTAGGATTAGATAATTTCAGAGGTTTATCTAATTTACTAACAGATTCTGAAATAAAAATTAAAGACGTAACTCAAAATGTTAATAATTTTGAAAATTGGGATATTATTTCATCTGGAACAATTCCGCCTGATCCAATAAGACTATTGAGCAGTGAAAAAATGAGGATTTTTTTAGAAGAATTAAAATTGTCAAAAAAATATGATTTAGTAATTATTGATACCCCTCCCATTATTGGTTTATCTGATGCAACTCTTATATCTCGATATATTGATGGTCTTGTTCTTCTTGTAAGCATTGGAAAAGTACCTAAGAATTTTCCTAAAGAAGTAATATTAAAGTTAAAATCACTTCGCATAAATCTACTTGGAATATTAACTAACTCTCTAATTTACACTAGATCAGGTAATAAAATTACTTACAGTGAATATGGCTATGGTTTACCAATTAAAAAAGAAAAAAAAGATTTAAAAATAGCTAAAAATAAAAAAGATATGATATCAGTTAAAATAAAAAATTTGATAAATATTATTAAAACCAATTCAAATAAATTAATGAATTGGTTAGATAATTAAATTGAATTGATCAAATGTTTAAATTTAATTGGATTTTAATTAATAAATTAGCTTTGGGCTCTTTACCTAAAGAATTTAATGATTTTCAAAAACTAAATAAACAAGGTATAAAATCAATAATGTGTTTATGTTCCAAAAAAGAAATAGAAATAAGTAAAGAAATAATTAAAGAAATAGAAAAATTCGAAATCATAAAATACCCTTTACCTGATCATAGATATGATAAATTACCATCTATAAATGAAGTAAATGAAGCTGTCGAAATTCTGAATAATTTAATTGAAAAAGGCCCTGTTTTTATTCACTGTTATGCTGGATTAGAACGTTCTCCACTAATTTGTATGGCCTGGCTAATTAAATATAAGAAACTAACAATTTTTGAATCCCTTCAATATTTGATGGAAGTAAATAAAGGAACAAATCCATTACCGGGTCAGTTAAAGATTTTAGAATATTTATAAACTTTATTATCTATATTCATAAATTATTAATTAAATATGACAAAAATTACTGCTATCATAATTACAAAAGATGAAGAATTACATATAGAAAGATGTATAAATTCTCTTAAAAATTCAGTTGACAAAATTGTAGTAGTTGATTCAGGCTCAAAAGATAATACTAAGGAAATATGTCATAAAAAAGGTGTAGATTTTTTTTATCATAAGTGGAGTGGATATTCGGATCAGATTAATTGGGCTATAAAAAAAGTTGAATCTTTTTCTGATTGGATATTTAGATTAGATGCTGATGAAATTCTGGAGAATCACGATATATCGTTAAAAAATTTTTTAAACAACTTAAATGAATCTATAAATGGCATTTATGTAAAAAGAAATATTTATTTTAATCAAAAACTAGTTAGGTCTGGAGACGTTTATAATAAGAAAATTCTCAGAATATTTAGATCAGGATATGGAATATGTGATGGCAGAAAAATGGATGAGCACATTGTAGTAAAAGATAAAGTAATAGATTCAAAAATTGTTATCTCTGACATAAGCTTATTAGAATTTAATGATTTTATAATCAAACATTTAAATTACGCTTCTTTAGAAATAGAATCAAGCAATAATTATAATTTAGAAAAATATAAATTTGATAATCATAATTATAGAAAAAAAAGTTTTAAAAAAATTTTCAAAAACTTTTTATACTATAAAATTCCTTCAAGATTAAGACCTTTTATGTATTATTTTTATAGAATGTTTTTAAGAGGTGGTATTTTTGATAACACGGATGGATTTTATTTTCATCTTTTTCAAGTTTTAATGTATAGGAGTTTTGTTGAATATCTTAGATATAAAAAATGTACTTCCAAAAAATAAAAAATATTAATAATCGTTTTATAAAATCATATTCTTATATTCCTGAATATGATTTATTTAGAGCTTTAGCAATAGTACTTGTTGTATTATTCCATTTCTTTGAAAACAAGTTGCAATCTGGTTTTATTGGAGTTGATATATTCTTTACTCTTTCTGGATGTGTAATTAGTAGATCAATAATTTCAGAAATATCTAAAAATCAAAATTTTTCTGTTATTAATTTCTATAGAAAAAGAATACTCAGGATATTTCCTAACATTTGTTTATATGTTTTGATAACGTTTATATTATTAATATTTTCTGGTGATGCAGAATCAATTAAAGATATCTCTAAAGATGTAATTAGAAGTCTTTTCTTTATATCTAACTTTAGTATTAAAAATCCAGATGACTATTTTAAAATTAATGATGGACAATTCTTTAGTATTTTTTGGTCTTTATCTATTGAAGAACAATTTTATTTTATATTTCCTTTTATAATCATTTTTAGCCTAATTTTAGTTAGAAAAAATAATAATATATTTTATACAAAAAAGAATTTTAACTTTAAAAAATTCATAAATATTTTTTCGATTCTAATATTGGCAATAACAATTATTTCTTTTACTTCTTTTACTATTCAAGTTAATAATCAAAATTTTCATTATGCCAATACTCTTTCAAGAATATGGCAAATTGCAATTGGAGTTTTAATTACTCTTCTAGTTATAAAGAAAAATAATTATAATTTATCAAGTAACTCATTTGTAATAAAAAATATTTTTATAAAAAGAATATGTTTAATAATACCTTTAATTCTTCTTATTATTATCTCATTTCAACCACTAGAAAAGTTATCTTACCCTAATAATTATTCTTTGATAGTATCAGGATTAACTTTTATAGGATTAACTTTTTCTCCAGGTGCAATAATTAAAAATCATACTAATTATCTTTACCCATTTTTATTTATAGGGAAAATTAGTTATGGATGGTATCTTTGGCATTGGTTAATATTAGAATCTGCAAGATATTATTCCTTTTCAATTTCAAGTCCTTTTATAAGACTTTTTCTTTTAATTATATCATTATTTTTCACGATATTCATTGATTATTTTTATGAAAATCCAATTAGAAACAACAAATATAAATTCTCATATGTATATTGGTCAATTATTTATTTTTCATTAAATATTCCTGCATTAATTTCTAGTCTATTTTATGAATATCTTCCAATAAGCAATTTAAAACAAAAAGAAATATCAAATAAATACTATTATGGGAAATCTTTAAATAATTTTTTAATAGAAAACGGTTACTCTAAGAAATTAATGATGAAGTGCGATTTATATGATTTAAAATCAAAAGAAAATTATGAAAAAAATATAGTGAGTTTCTTTAAAAATGAATGTTTTTATAATCAAAATATTCAACCCCCCAGGAAAAAATTAAACATAGGTTTTTTTGGAGACTCACATGCACAACAATTTATAAATGCTTTACCTAAAGATAATTATAATATTTCACCATTGATAGGATCAGGTTGTTTGCTAGAAAATATTTTGAAAGACTCAAAACCGGACAAAAAATTTTGTAATGATTTAAAAAAATTGATCGACAATAAAAAAATAATATATGAAACTGATATTTTAGTAATTGCTTTTGATATCACAAATAATTTAGATTTACTTTTTGATTTTTTAATTACCTTAGAAAAAAATTATAAAAATTTGAAAATTATTATGATCGGTCCTGTCCCACATTGGGAAAATTATTTACCAAAGATTGCCATAAGAAATTTAAGGGGAAATATCAAAGATGTATATTCGCGTATTTCTTTGAACAATGCAAATTTTTTAAAAGATGAAAAAATAAGGGAAATGGTTAATAATATTAAATCTTCTAGAATCTATTATTTTTCACCGATTGATATACTATGTGATGATGATATTAACAAAAAATGCTTAGTTGGATTTATTAATAAAAAAGGCTCTATTTCATTAACTAGTTATGACAAGTCTCATTTGACACTTAGTACTACTGGAGAAATTATAAGACCTAAATTTGAGGAGTTAATTAATTCAATAACTTTAAAGTAAAAAAACTTACATCGATTTAAAAGCCTCATCGATTGAGTCACAAATAAAATTAATTTTATTTTGGTTCAAAGTAGAGTTTAAGGGTAGACTTAAAACTTCATCATGAATCATTTCTGAAATAGGAAAATCTCCCCTTTTAAAACCCAAAAATTGATAAGCCTGTTGAAGATGAGGAGGTATAGGGTAATGAATAATTGTTTCTATTCCCTTTTTAAATAAAAAGTTTTTTAATCTATTTCTGTTTTTAATTCTAATAGCAAAGATGTGCCATGCGGATTTCATCTCAGGCAGTATTTTTGGAAGTTTAATATGTTTAATTTTTCTCAATCTTTCATAATATATTTTTGATAATTGATTTCTAGAATCCATTTCTTTTATTCCAAATTTAATTTTAGAATTAAGAAATGCAGCTTGGATTTCATCAAGTCTACTATTGAATCCCAAATATTTATTGAAGTATTTCTTGTTAGAGCCATAATTTCTTAAAGTACATATTTTTTCATAAAGAATTTTATTATTTGTTGTTATGGCACCTCCGTCTCCTAGAGCTCCAAGATTTTTGCCTGGATAAAAACTAAACGCTGTTAAATCTCCGATCCCTCCAACAACCTTTGATCTATATTTTGCAAAATGAGCCTGAGCAGCATCCTCAATTAAAAATAAATTATATTTTTTAGCTATGAACTTAATTGGATCCATCTCGCAAGGTTGCCCATATAGATGAACAGGTATTATAGCTTTCGTCCTGGAGGAAATTTTTTTCTCTATTAATTTAGGATTAATATTAAAAGTATCTTCTCTTGGTTCTACAGGAATAATAACTGCCCCAACATTTGAAATAGCTAGCCATGTAGCTATATAAGTATTAGATGGAACTATAACTTCGTCACCTGGGCCAATATCAAGAGCTTTTAAACTAATTGTAAGAGCATCTAATCCATTACCAACACCAATTGAATAATCTGAATCACATTGACTCGCAAAATTCTCTTCAAAAATTTTCAATTCTTTTCCCAATATGTACCGGTGGCTATCCAAAACCTTAGTAAGACTATTATTAAATTCTTTATGTAAGGGTTTATTAATTTCAGCTAAATCTAAATATGGGATAGAAATTGCTTTATTCATTTTAAGGAATCAAGATACTGCTGATAAGATCTAATATAGTCTTTTTCATCATAAAGTTCTGATGCCAAAACTAGTAATACAGCATCTGAAGTATATTCATACTGAAGTGACCAGATTTGAGGGGGGATAAATAAACCAACTTTAGGACTATCTAATTTAAAATTCTTTTTTAATACTCCTTGAAAAGTATCAACTGATAACGAGCCCTTTAAACAAACTAAAAACTGACTACATTTCTTATGGCTATGTTCTCCTCTCGTTTCTTTGCTTGGTACATCATAAGTCCAAAAAACTCTCTTAATTTCAAAAGGGCACTGATTCATTATCTCTACCACTGATAAAGAGCCTCTAATGTCTTCAAAAGTTGGTAGATTAATTGTCCTTGGTTCTAAGGAAGATATGCATAATTTGTCTTGATTTTTATTTTTATAAATATTCTCATTCTTATAATTAATAATTTTGGCGGGATTTCCTGCAACAATTGCATTTTCTGGAATATCTTTTGTAACTACAGAACCAGCTCCTATTAAAGAATTTTTATTAATTATTATCCCAGGAAGAATAGTTGCATTAGCACCAATTGAAACATTATCTTTTATAGTGGTTTTAAGATTTTTTTTCCTATTTCTTTTACTTATAGGATATTTATCATTTGTAAAAGTTGTATTCGGTCCAATGAATACATTGTTACCTATTTCTAATCCATCCCATAATTGGACACCAGACTTTATTGTTACATTGTTACCGATGCAAACATCATTTTCAATAAAAACAAAACAATTTATATTACAAAATTTTCCTATTTTTGCCTTATCTAGAATGATTACATTTTGCCAGATTTTTGTTCCCTCTCCTATTTCTTTAGAAAGTACTTCACTAGATTGATGAATATAAGTATCATCTGACATATTATATTTTCTCTTCTTTTTTAGAATCTTATCATAAAGTTAATAAATTAAAAAATGCTTATCCATCTTAAATAAATATTTTTTAGTTTTTATTAATTTTTAAGTGATGATATATTATTAATTTTATAATTGAATTTAAATTAATGAAAATCATAATTGTTGGTGCTTATAAATCTGAATTACATGAATATGCACTATTCATAAAATTATTAGAAAGAAATTATAAAGCATACAAATTAAAATACAATTCTTTTAATAATATCTGGAAAAAGTTATCATCAATTCCTCTTTTTAAAAATTTTATACAAGATTTATTTTTTGATTTAAATGAGAAGAAAATTTTAAAGAAAATAAAAGATGTAATTCCAGATATTTTATTTTTTTATAGATCAAATATTTTTAGCAAAAACTTTATAAAAAATTTAAAAAATAAATATCCCAAAATCAAAATAGTTTTTTACAATAACGACAATGCTTTTTCAAATTTATACAAAAAAGGATATTGGGATAATTATCTTTATAATTGCAAATTTGTAGATTATATTCTTGCATATAGAAAATCAGATATACAAAAATACAATAATTGTAGTAATGCGCAAATATTATATTACCCTCCCTACATTAGTGATATATTAAGGGATTTTGAGTTTAATATAAATTCAAAAAGAAAAGATATTTGTTTTATAGGTCATTATGAAAATGATGAAAGATTAGATTATTTAGTTAGTCTTCTTTCAAATAATTTACCGATAAAACTTTATGGACCTAAAAGCGGTTGGAATAGAGCAATTTTAAAATATAAAAAAGGTTTCAAATTTCTTCCTGTAAAAAAAATTAAATACAAAAGTTATGTAAAAAAGATATCTAATTTACTAATAGGTATTTGTTTTTTATCAAAACTAAATAAAGACACAATTACTAGAAGATGTTTTGAATTACCTTATTCAGGTGTTTGTATGGTTTCGGAATATAATGATGAATTAGCATCTATTTTCGAAGAAGATAAAGAAGCAGTTTATTTTAGAAATAAAAGTGAATTTATAAGGAAGGTAAATTATCTATATAAAAATCCTAGTATTGCCACTAATATAGGTCTTGCAGGCAGGCAAAAGTGCATGAAATTAGATATTTATTGCGATCATAGAGTTGATCTAATTGAAAAATTATGATTGTAATATCTAATTTCACACCTCACATCTTTAAAAGCAATTCTAATTATGATATTTTGGTTAAATAATTTAAATAATATTCTTTATATATTTTATTAATGCAGACAACATTATTCATTATATTCACACAAGTTTTGTTTTTTTATATTGATGCAAGTTTGTTTAGGCTTATTTTGATTCTATTACAATTAATCTTATATAGAAAATCTATTAAAGAATTAATAAACTGTAAAAGATGGTATTCTTTAATATTTTTAATATTTTCTTTTTCAATTACATTATATTCAATTGTCATAGGAATATTTCAAGCGGATATAATTTTCAATAGGAATATTCCTGGATGGAATCTATATAATCCAAATTTATTCACCCCTGAGAGAATAAAAACAGCGCAATCAATATTAAATTTTTCTATGAATCTTTTTTTTATTATTTATTTATATCTACTCAACCAAAAATTAAAATTTCCAATGTTTAAAAAATATATTTTAGAAAAAAGTAAAAATCAATATTCTTATTTTATAAAGTATGTGAATAATTTTTCTAATCTTTTTTTATTCAATACTTTATTAGGAATTACAGTTTGTTTTTCAATCATTACAACTATTGGACCTACTATATTAACCTCGCAATACCCAATTATAGATTATCAAATTTTAGATTATTATTATGCATTACCTATAATTCTATTTACTACTTTTATAAATTTTTTGTTTCTTAAAAGAGATTTATTTTACTTATTTGTAATATCTAGCTTTGGTTTATTTGTATGCCTTTCTAGTTTTGTTTTATATTTCGGAGTTCGAGGATTTGTAGTTTGTTTGCTTATTTTTTATTCTATAAACCTTTTTATTTATTTTTATAATAAAGGCATTAGGATCCTCTTATCATTAAAAGGTTTTATATATAGTTTATTTTTATTAATTTCTATTTACTTAGAAATTTGTTTAGTATTTTTCTTACCTGCGGTAAGAGGAACCTTATATATTACTCCAATAAGAAATAATATTTTTTCTTTTTGGAATTATATTTATGATTTGCCTTTCTTATCTAATGAATTTTCATATAATTATTTTCAATTAGCAAAAGAAAGATTTAATATATTTTTTTATGATAATCATTTTTCATTAAATGAAGGACTATATCAATTATTGATTGTAATAGAACTATTGGAGAGAGGCTTAAATAATGGTTTTAAAAGCTTTGCTAATCTACCTCTACAAGCTTTACCAAGTATTTTTGACGGCGTTTTATATGAAAGGCCTTTATCAGATAGCCAAATATTAGCAGAACTAAATTTAGAAGGGATAAGATCTGCGGGTGGATTTCTACTTCAAGCAAATTTATTTTGGAACAACTATTGGTTAGGTCTAATAATCGGGATAGTATTATTATCATTTTTAGTTTTTTGGATAGATAATTCAATTATTGATGGTAAAATGATTCACCAAATTATTTATTACATATCTTTACCAATATTTTTTGCACAATTGCTTTATGGATTACAAGGAATTATGAGGATTATCGAAATAGTATTGCTTTCAAGCGTTATATTTAGAATTGATTTTCAAAAAAATAAAAAAATCTAAATCATGTTTTTAAAAACTATTAAAAAAGAAATTTATATCATATAAAAAAATGCTTAAAACAGCTTCTAAAACAATTTTTGATTTATTTTCAATCTTACCTAAAAAATACTCATTATTAATTATTTTGATATTTTCTTTAAGTATAATTTCTTCTTTATTTGACTTTTTATCAATTATTCTAATTGGAAAAATAGTTACATTAATTCAAAGTAAAGAAGTAAGTCAATTTGAAAATATATATTTTTTTTCAAGTCTTAGTATGAATCAGATTTTGATTTGTTTTGTAATAATTTCCTTATTAGCAGGTCTTTCAAAAATTATTTTTACCTTTACATCTACAAAATTTGCTGCTAAATGCGGTGGTTTTATAGCAAAAAAAGTATTTAGCATTTCTCTAAGACAAAAATATATTGAATTTATAAATACAAATAATTCTAATATTTTAAGTCTAATTAATAGAGAATTAGATAACACGATAAATGTACTAAACAATTTCTTTCTATTAGGTTCCTATACAATAACTTCTATATTTATGATTAGTGTTATATCTATATTAATTCCTACTTCTTTATTTATTGTTTTAAGTTTTGTTCCTTTCATTTATATATTTATTTCATTAATTCTTAAAAATAGAATTCTATATATATCGAATACATCTTCTAATTTATTACAAGATCAAATGAGATTTTCTAGAGAATCATTAGATATGAAAAAGGAAATTTCTTTAAACAAAAACTTTGAATTATTTGAAAATAAATTTTTCAATAATGAAATCAAAAGAAGATTGTTAGAAGCTGAAGTAAATTTCAAGAGCGTTTTGCCAAGAAATATAATAGAAATGTTTTTTATTTTAATATTATTATTTATTCTCATTTTTTATGGTTCAAGTGATAATACTTTTGTTTTATCTACAATCATAAGTCTTGCTATTTCAGCCCAAAAATTACTTCCGAGTTTTCAAGGTATATATTCTATAACTCTTGTTATAAACGCATATAGTAAATCAGTTGATCGTATAGTAAAATTTTTAAATTCTTCTAAATACTCATTCTCCTCCTCTATAGAAGATAAAAAGAAAATTGAAACTTTTAAAAAAATAAGTGTTAGGAACTTAACCTATAATTATCCTTATTCAAAAAATAGTATTCTTAAAAACTTAACATTAAATATTAAACAAGGAGAATTTATAGCTATTAAAGGAAAATCAGGTGCGGGAAAGAGCACCCTTATGGATTTATTACTAGGCTTGCTTAAAGATAGTTCTAATTCAATAACGATAAATGATGTTTACATTAATGAATGTATTAACTCCTGGAATAAAAAAATTCAATATGTAGGTCAAACAATATTTTTTATTGATGATACAATCTATCAAAATATAATATTGGGAGGAAAAGATAAAAAAAACAAGAGTAAACTTTCTTATATTATTGATAAAACAGGTTTAGAAAATGTCTTTAAGACATCAGATTTAACAATTAATTCTAGAGTTGGAGAATATGGCAATCTTATAAGTAGAGGACAAAGGCAAAGGGTTGGGATTTCAAGAGCTCTATATAAATCTCCAAATATAATTTTTTTAGATGAAGCAACAAATGGGTTGGATTTTAATTCTGAGAAAAAGATTTATCAAAACCTTAGAGATTTTGATAAATTGACAGTTATTGCAATCACTCATTCAAATGAAATTGATAATTGTTTTGATAAGATTATTAAGCTAAATTAGATTTTATTGGAAAGATAAACTATTTTTTAAAATTTACCTTTTCTGGTATATATTTTCAAATAATTACTTTAAAATATAAGACCTAAATCTTTTATGCACTTTGATATTACTGCTAGGGTGAAAATCCTAGATGAGTTATTTTTGCCATTAATCTGTTCTTTTATTAATTTCTCAGTATATATTTTATTAAATAAAGGATAGGAATAAGATATTGTATCTCTTAGATACATTAATGATTCTATATTATTTCGAAGATCAATATCTATTGGAGAACTAAAACCTTGCTTTTTTTTATTAAAGTTATAGCTAGGTATCATTTTTTTTAGTAAAAACTTTTCTAAAGGTCTACTAATATTTTCTTTATAGATTTGATCTTTTTCGCCTTTTCTTATAAGAAGAGATACAAGTCTAAAATCTAATAATGGCTCTCTTATTTCAATTGAATTTGCCATAGAAATCATATCAGTTTTTGGCAAAAACATATTTACTAATTTATTATTAATATCTAATAACCTCATCTTTGAATAATTTTCTTTAAAGTTTCCTTTTGATTTTATCAAATTATTCATAGGATCTTTTTTATGTAATTTTAAATAAAATGAATCCAATAAAATATTCTTTAGACTTTTAGGCCAAAATATTTTTTGTTTTGAATAATTTACATTTTCAAATCCATTCTCAAATGCAGATAACCTATCCAATTTGATGGGATAGGAGATATTATAAAAACCAAGTTTTTTCAAGATATTTATAACTTCTTTAATTGGTAAAAAATCAATTATTTTAAACTTATTTTCGTAATTATGATGAGAATAGCCTCCAAATATTTCATCTCCTCCATCTCCACCAAGAAATGCTCTTTCATAATTTTTAAGTTCCTGATACAGATAAAATGCACAAATAGAAGAAGTATCCCCAATAGGAAATCCATTCATTGCTTTTAATGTGTTTTCTAATAGTTCAGCACTGACTCCAGGATATAATATTGAAGTATGATTTGAATCTATTTGATTTGCGACAAAAATTGCATCTTTAGATTCATCAAAAATATCATTTTTAAAAGCTAAAGAATAAGTATTTATTTTTCTTCCTAAAATATCTTTATAAACCAAAGATATTAATGAAGAATCTATCCCTCCAGATAATAAACATCCAACTCCATTACTAGCATTAGATCTTATATTTATTGAGTCATATAGTAATTCTATAGATTCTTTAAACTCAATTGGTTTTTTTATTCTATTTTTAGACTCCTCTTCAATAGACCAATACTTAAACTTAGTAATCTTTTTTGATCTAATTTTATAAATTAGACATTCGCCAGCAGCCAATTGAAAGACATTACTTATTAAAGTTTTTGTTCGCTCTAAATGTCCTAAAACTAATAATGATAATATGGAATCTTCTAATAAATGATTAAATTGATTAGGAAAAGTTCTATTAAAAAGTAAACAACTTGATGAATATATTAAATTCCCTTTATTAGAAATTCCATAAAATAAAGGTTTTACTCCCATCCTGTCTCTTAACAAAATCAAATGTGGTTCTCTAATATCCTTTGTTCCTTTACTGAAAATAGCGATAGCAAACATGCCATTAAGTTTTTTAAAACCGCTAACACCATAAATTTCATACAATTTACAGATTATTGAAACCTCTGAACAATAATTAATTTTATCTTGATTACAAAGCTTATCAGAATTTATTAATTCATCTCTAATTGATAGGTAATTATAAATTTCACCATTAAAAGAAGTTAATCCATTACTTGAGATAAATGGTTGTTTATCTAAACCTTTCGGATTACTTATAGAAAGTAAAGATTGACAAACTACTCCAAAATTTATCAACTTTTTATATTCAAAAAAATCAGGGCCTCTATTTTTCAGGATTTGCTCAGAATTTGTTACACAAAGATTAATTTCTTTTTCAGAAACATTTTTCCCAATTAAACCAGAAATTCCACACATTTTTAAAAATTTCTTTTATTTTCTTTGCACTCAAATTCAAAAAAGTGATTTAAAGTAAACTGTTCAATTTACAATATCTCTTCATTATACTTAATTTTTTATCATGTTTTCGCACCAATCTAAATTATTTACATACCAAAAAACTGTTTCTTCCAATAATTTATCAAAGTTACTATTTGATTCCCAATTTAATTCTTTTTTTATTTTTAAAGGATTAATTGAATATCTTTGATCGTGGCCTGGCCTATCTTTAACAAAACAAATTAAATCTGAATATTTGAAATTTTTAGGTTGAATTTTATCTAACAACTTACAAATTTTTAAAACTAAGTCTATATTCCTAATCTCATTTTGAGCCCCAATACAATATGTCTCACCAGGAGAACCCTTTATTGATGCATGAATTAGTCCACTAACATGATCATCAACAAAAATCCAATCCCTTATATTCATACCATTCCCATATAGTGGTATTTCTTCATTTTTTAGAGCCTTTAAGATTGAGAGAGGTATTAATTTCTCAGGAAATTGCCAAGGGCCAAAATTATTAGAACAATTTGTGATTATTATAGGCATTTTGTATGTATGAAACCAAGCCCTAACTAAATGATCACTTGCAGCTTTTGAGGCTGAATAAGGACTTCTTGGATCATATCTACTCTCTTCAGTAAATGATCCTTTTTCTTTTAGTGAGCCATAAACTTCATCTGTACTAATATGATGAAAAATAAATGATTTTTTTCTTTCCTTATTTAAATTTTCATAGTGTTTAAGAGATGCCTCAAGTAAATTAAAAGTTCCAATTATATTACTTTGCATAAATATCTCAGCTTTATCAATTGATCTATCTACATGACTCTCTGCTGCCAAATGATAAATAATATCTGGATTAATTTTATTTAATGCAAGGTTTACGTCAGAATAATTCTTTAAATCTATTTTAAGAAATTTATATCTATTTTTATATTTATTTTTTTTATTATTGACCATATTATCTATAAACGTTAAATCGCTTGCATATGATAATTTATCTATATTGAAAATTATAGATGTACTATTTTCTAAAAAATTCTTAATTAGTCTTTTTCCTATAAAACCTGCTCCTCCAGTAACAAGAATTCTTTTTCTAGGATAAATAAAACTATCAAGTGTATTCATAAATATTTTGAAGACTTACCTATAAAATTAATTTTAATTTACATATTTAATTATCAAAATAAATTTTTAATTTAATTTCATATTAAAAGCATATTTAAATATTTACCATATGAATTATCCAAATGGGAAGTTGCTATATTTTTTAATTCTTGGTTACTTATCCACCCATTTCTCCATGCGATTTCTTCAGGAATTCCTACTTTTAAGCCCTGCCTTTCTTGAATAGTTTTTATGAATAAAGATGCATCATGTAAAGATTGAAAGGTACCTGTATCTAACCATGTATAACCTCTTCCTAAAACCTCAACATTTAATATTTTTTTTCTTAAATATATTTTATTTATATCTGAAATTTCTAACTCACCTCTTTTGGAGAAAGTTAAATTTCTAGCCAAATCAAGAACTGAATTATCGTAGAAATAAATTCCTGTTATAGCATAATTACTTAAAAATTTCTTTGGTTTCTCCTTTATAGAAATAGACTTTCCATTCTTAAATTTAACCACTCCATATCTTTCGGGATCATTAACTCTGTAAACAAAAATAGTTGGATTATCTGATTCCAAGTTGCACTTTAATAATTTCTTTTGCAAATCATTTCCATAAAAAATATTATCTCCTAATATTAAACAGACTTTACTAGACCCTATAAATTCTTCTCCTATTAAAAAAGCTTGAGCAATACCTTCAGGTCTCTCTTGAATTTTATAATTTATAGAAATTCCCAATTTGCTACCATTACCTAAAAGTTTTTTATAAAAATTTAGAAATTCCTTATTAGTAATAATTAATATATCTCTTATTCCACTAAGCATTAATGTAGTTAAGGGATAAAAAATCATAGGCTTGTCATAAACAGGTAATAACTGTTTACTTATTGATTTTGTTAACGGATAAAGTCTTGATCCTTTTCCTCCTGCTAAAATAATTCCTTTTCTCATTAAAATAATAAATTCACAATTTCTTTTTACTATCTTTTTTTATTGGTATTGCACAAAAATAATTTAGCGTGAATCCAATTATCAATTCAATAAAAGCAGCAGAAATCAACGCAAGTATTCCAAATTGATAATAAATTATTGCTAATATTAATGACATAAAAGAATAAAGAAAAGTAACCTTCAGATGAGACCAGCCTGCTATATTCAATCTTTGAAATAAGTGCAATCTATGTGGCTTAAATAAAGTCTGACCATTTATAAATCTTGCCAAAATTGTAAAAATTGCGTCTCCTAAAATAGGAGTTGCAATAACTAATTTTGAAATAGCATCTGATAGCTGATCGCTTTCAAAAATTAAACCAATAAAAATTGCAGCAATAAATGTACTTCCCACATCACCCATAAATATCTTTGCTGGAGGCCAATTCAGTATCAGAAAGCCAATTATTATTCCTATAAATGGAAAAATATCAATATTGGTTTTCAATGCTATTACCCCAATAATAATTGTCATTGAACTAGCTAATAAGCCGTCAAGTCCATCCATAAAATTTATAAAATTTATTAAGCCAGTGCCAATAAAAACTATCCCAAAAGATATGAAAGCATTAAGAAAAATTGTATTTCCAGAATTTAAATTATATAAATTAGAGTTATAGTAAATACAAGATACAGTAAAACCTTGAATTAATAATCTTATTTTATAATTTACTTTTATAAAATCATCTATGAAACTTACTATTGCAAGCGGGATACAATAAATTACAAAAAATAAATTAATAGAAGATAAATATAATATCCCTAATGAAGCAATTATTAATCCACCTCCATTAGGTGTAGGTTTAATATGACTACTTCTTTTATTAGGATTATCAATAAGATATTTTGTAAGAAAAGGCAATAAACTTTTAATTAATAAAAAAGATATTAAAACTAAAATAAAAAACTGAATTAATATATTCATATCTATTACGAATAAGCTTTAAGTTAAATTTGAGTTAAATTGAGATAGTTTATTATTTATTTCATTATAATTTAGCATAGTATTATAATAATCATAATCTAGCTTTTAAGATCAAAAATTTTAATATTAAATATCAGAAAATAACTCTAGAATGCACTTTATAAGATTTTTTCTTAATTGCTTTTGAATTAAAAATTTCTTTGAATCACATCAAGGTATTTATTTTTAATAATTTGTAAACTTGCTTCTTTTATAAGATATTCTCTACAATTCTTGGAAATATCTTTTCGCAAATTTTCGTTTCTCTTTATTACTTTTATCCAATTAGCGAGTTCATTGGAACTTCCATTATCAAACCATTTTCCTAAAGACCTATTTTCAACAAGCTCTTTTAGATAAGAACCTGAAGGAGATATTAAAGCTATGGGTGTTCCAGAAGCTAAATGACCATAAAGTTTAGAGGGGGCTACTAAACCTTCAGCATTTTTATTTAAAGATACTAAAGCTAAATCAGCAGATGTCAGAGAAAATTTAAGATCTTCAAACTTTTGATAAGGAAGAAAAATACAATTATCTAAAAATAATTTCCTTGCTAAGTCTTTAATTTTTTTATTCTGAGGTCCTTTACCAATAAAAAGAAATTTAATTCCTTTATTTGATTTAAGTAATAATGCAGCATCAATAATAGTAATCAAGTCATGGCATCTACCCTGATTACCTGAATAAAGCACCACAAAGCTTTTTTCTAAATTATATTTTTTTGCAAACCAATTTAGATTTTTGCTAAGAGGTTTTATTTGTTCATGATCTGCCCAACTGGATATAACATTTACTTTTGTTTTTAATAATGGAAAGTTTTTAAATAACTTATCTTTCATTGAATTACTTAAAACAATTATTTCATTAGCATGCTTATAAGAAATAAAATTAAATTTATTCCATAAATTGAAAATCTTATTATCTTTTTTTATGTAATTTAACTTTAATAAAATATCTGGATATAAATCATATATCAATATTATATAAGGGGTTCTTGTTAAAAACTTAATCAACAAAGCTATAAAAGCTAAAAAAGGTGGTTCACTTGTAAAAATAATAATATTGCTTCTTTTCTGCATGAATACTAATTTAAAACCTATATTTAAGGTGAAAAGTAAGCTATTTACTAGACGACCACCATATTTCTTTGGCCAAATACTAGAAGAGATTGACCTTTTAATTATCCTATTGTATGACTTCTCAATTTTTTTAACTTTTGAACAATTATAAGCATAAGAGGGAAATCCTGTTAATACTTCGATTTTAAAATCATTTTCTAAAGCTAAATTTTTAGATAAACTTCCAAGTAATTGTCCTGTAGCTGCATAATCTGGAGAAAAGAATTGGTTAACCACTGTTAATCTTTTAACCTTATTTTTTTTATAAAATAATTGTCTATATTTTTTAACATAAGAATTCTTCAAATTATATAAAAATTTTAAATACTTTTTTTTATCTAACATGAAAATCAATTAAAATAAGATATTATAATAAATTTCTATAATAATTTATTAATAAGACTTTTATCATAAATAATGATTCAAATAAGAACTAACATTAGGTATGTAAAAATATAGTTTTTTTATTTATATAGTATTATTTTAATAACTTATTTTTTGTAATGAATGCAGGATAATCATATTTTACCAGTTATACTTTGTGGTGGACAAGGAACAAGATTATGGCCATTATCGAGACAAACTTTTCCAAAACAATTTTTAGCTTTTAATTACAAAAATAATAATTCATTATTACAAAATACTTATAAAAGAATTGAAAAAATTCAAAATATTCAAGATCCAATGCTTATCTGTAATGAAGAGCACAGATTTATAGTAGCAGAACAAATGCGAGAAATTGGTATCAAACCAAACTCAATCATACTAGAACCATTTGGAAGAAATACAGCTCCCGCAATTACCATAGCAGCCTTAAAATCCATGAAAAATGGAGGTGATCCAAACTTATTGATACTATCATCTGATCATGAAATAGAGAATGAAAAGGAATTTATAAAAGTGGTTGAATCAGGAGTTGAATTTTCAAAAATGGGAAATTTAGTTACATTTGGAATTATCCCAAATGCTCCAGAAACTGGATATGGATATATAAAATCAAAAAAGCCAATTTATAAATCTTCTACGACAGGTTCCAAGATTGAAAGATTCTTTGAGAAACCAAATAAAAAAAAAGCAAAGATATTCATTGAAGATAGTAGATTTACATGGAATAGTGGAATATTCCTATTTAAAGCTAGCGTTATTTTAGAAGAAATAAATTATTTCTTTCCAGAATTAATAAATTTATCTAAAAGGTCATTAGAGAAAAGTATTTATGACTTGGATTTTCAAAGACTAGAAAAAAATTCTTTTAGTAAATGTCCAAATATTTCAATAGATTTAGCTGTAATGGAAAATACTAATAAAGGATACGTAATCCCACTAAATGCAGGCTGGAACGACGTAGGAAGCTGGGATGCAGTTTGGAAAATATCAAAGAAAAATAAAGAAGGTAATTTTATAAAAGGGAATGTCCATACTATTAACTCTAAGAACTGTTATTTAAGAAGTGAGAATAGATTAATCGCATCAATTGGTATTGAAAATCTTATAATAATTGAAACTTTCGATGCAATATTAATTGCGAATAAAGAATCTGCACAAGATGTTAAAATTCTTGTTGATGAATTAAAAAATAGTAATATATCTGAAGGGCTTGAGCATAAAAAGATTTATAGACCCTGGGGTGATTATTTATCCTTAATTAACGAAAAAAATTGGCAAGTAAAATTAATAAAAGTAAAACCAGGTGGCAAACTTTCACTACAAAAACATCACCATAGATCAGAAAATTGGATAGTAGTAAATGGAACAGCTAAAGTTGAAATTGATGGCAAAGAGAGTATTTTACATGAAAATCAAAGTGCCTATTTACCATTAGGATGCGTTCATAGACTGAGTAATCCTGGCAAAATTGAATTAAAAATTATTGAGGTTCAGACTGGCTCTTACCTAGGTGAAGATGATATAGAAAGATTCGAAGATGAATATGGACGCATAAAATAAAAAAAGAAATGATATATTTTTTAAAAATCTATAATTTCTTTAAAAACTTTAAAAGACTAATCTTTTCTTTTTTGTATTATTTTTAAGATTATTTACTATTATTTTTTTAATAATAATAATTTAAATACCAATCACAAAATTCCTTAATTCCTTCTCGAATTTCAATTTCAGGTTTAAAACCTGTTAAATGGTAAAGCAAGTTATTATTCGCAAATGTCTCTTTAACATCTCCTGTCTGCATTGGAAGATAATTTTTTTTTGCAACGATACCTAAATTATTTTCTATTTCTTTTATAAATGCTGATAAATTTTGTACTTTTGAATTTCCTATATTTATAACTCGCCATGGCGCTACTGGAGAAAGAGTATCAAATTTTGATTTAAGTTGATTTTTTTCAGGTATGCATTTTATTAATAAAAAAATAGCCTTAACTAAATCTGAAATATAAGTAAAATCTCTTTTCATTTCTCCATTATTATAAACATCTATTGGTTTATTTTCTTTCATGGCTTTTACAAACTTGAATAAGGCCATATCAGGTCTGCCCCAAGGACCATAAACCGTAAAAAATCTAAAATTTGTTATTGGCAAATTATAAACATGTGAATAAGAATGGGACAAAACTTCACAAGATTTTTTTGTTGCAGCATAAAATGATATTTGATGTTCGGTTTTTTGGTTCTCTAAAAAAGGCATCTCGGTATTAGATCCGTATACCGATGAAGTTGAAGCTATAAGTGTATGTTTTATTTTATATTTTTTTATTAGTTCTAAAATATTGAAAGTTCCTATGATGTTTGAATCTAAGTAAGATCTAGGATTTTCAATAGAGTATCTAACTCCTGCTTGCGCAGCTAAATGAACAATGTATGAGGGATTATAATTATCAAAGATGTTTGAAAGTAATTCAAAATTAATAATATTTAATCTAACATCAACAAAATCCTCATAAGCCATTAATATTTTTAGTCTATCTTTTTTTAGATTCCTATCATAATAATCATTTAAAGAATCAACTCCAATTACCTTATAATTTTGTTTAAGTAAAAATTCACTTAAATGAAAGCCAATAAAACCAGCAGAACCCGTTACTAAAATTGTTTTTTTCATATTTATAATCTTAAATCAGTATGTCTCGAGGGATAAAGATTTTTTACATCAAAAATAATTCCATCCTCTATACAAAGACTTCTTAGGAAAAGAATATCTATTTTTTTAAATTCTTCATGAGCTACGGATACAATAATTCCAGCATAAGATTTATAGGTTAGGGAAGTTATATTCTTTAAATTCTTATTTCTTATTGAGTCATCTGAATTTGCTACGGGATCAAAAATATCAACATCCAAAGCATAAGTTAAAAGCTCATTGACTATTTCAATTGACTTAGAGTTTCTAATATCTGGACAATTTTCTTTAAATGTTATTCCCATTACTAAAATCCTTTTTGATTTCTCTAATACATTTTTCTTTACAGCTAATTTAATAAATTCACTTACCACATATATAGGCATAGAGTCATTTATTTTCCTTCCAGCAAGAATTAATTCTGGCTTATACCCAATTTCCATTGCCTTATAAGTTAAATAGTAGGGATCAACTCCAATACAATGTCCGCCTACTAATCCTGGATTAAAATTTAAAAAATTCCATTTCGTCATCGCTGCTTCGAGAATTTCCTTAGAAGAAATATTAAGCTTATTGAAAATAATTGAAAGTTCATTCATTAAAGCAATATTAATATCTCTTTGAGTATTTTCAATAATTTTGGCAGCCTCTGCTACTTCAATGGAACTTGTTTGAAAAGTACCCGCATTTATAATTTTTTTATAGATTTCATCAACTTTTTTCAAAGTTTCTGCATTACTTCCACTCGTTATTTTCACCACGTCTTGAATATTATGCTTTTTATCCCCGGGATTAATTCTTTCAGGGGAATAGCCCACTCCAAAATCAATATTAAGCTTTAAACCAGATATCTTCTCTAAAATTGGAATACATACCTCTCTTGTAGCTCCAGGGAATACTGTTGATTCAAAAATAACAATATCGTCTTTTTTTAAATATTCCGCGATTAGAAAACATGCTTTTTTAATTAAGCTTAAATCTGGATTATTAGCAATATCTACTGGAGTTGGTACAGTTACAATAAATATTTGACTGAATCTTAGATCATCTTTGTTACTACTAAACGTTTGATTTCCAACTAGCCCTAAATCTTTTTTAGATATCTCCCCAGTCCTGTCATAACCTCTATTTAATTCATTTATTCTTAATTGATCAATATCATAACCTAAGACATCATAATGATCACTAAGCTTTACTAAGAGAGGTAAACCAACATATCCAAGTCCAATTATGGCTAATTTTTTTCTCATTCTCTCTTCTCCTATCTTGCGTTTTCAAAGAAAAAACTTTTCATGAACCATCACCAACTCTCCAAAAGTTAAGTCCTGCCTTTTTTATTTTTTTGGAATCTAAGATTGATCTTGAATCAAATATCCAAGATGGATGAATCATTTTTTCAGATTCTTTTTCCCATTCTATCGAAGAATATTCTGGCCATTCTGTTAGAACCAAAACGGCATGTGAATCTCTAAAAATATCTAGATTTTCTTTAAAAGACCAACTACCTAAAGAGTCCAAGTTTTTTATATTTTCATTATCTGAATTAGTATTAATTGGCTTTAGCTCTAAATCTCTCTCTATTTGTTTAGGACTAACTTTCGGATCATGAATAACTAAATTGGCCCCTTCATTAATTAAGTCTTTACAAATTTGTATAGCGGCAGACTCTCTTGTGTCATTGGTATTTGCTTTGAAAGCAAAACCTAAGATTACAATTTTTTTCCCTGCTAAAGTACCGAAAAGATTTTTAATTACAAGTTGAGATATTCTACTTTGATGCCAATTATTAATATCTACCACACTTTCCCAGAAATCCGCGACTTTATTCAAACCATAAAATCTTGACAAATAAACAAGATTCAAAATATCTTTTTTGAAACAACTACCTCCGAATCCTGGACCTGAATCCAAAAATTTTGACCCAATTCGACTATCAGTCCCTATAGCTCGAGAAACTTCTCTAACATCGGCTCCAGTTGATTCGCATAGAGCACTAATTGAATTAATTGCACTTATACGTTGGGCTAAAAAAGCATTAGCCGTAAGTTTTGCTAATTCACTGCTCCAGATATTTGTATGTAGTATTTTTGATACAGGCACCCAATTTTTATATATTTCAGAAAGATAATTAATTGCATGAATATTTTCTCCTCCTATTAACACTCGTTCCGGCGATTCAAGATCTTTAATTGCAGTTCCTTCAGCAAGAAATTCAGGATTTGAGAGTACATCAAAAGTCGGTGCATTATTTTTATCTTTATTTTTCCTTTGCGCGACATCTAATATATTTTTAATAACTTCAGCTGTTCTTACGGGTAGAGTACTTTTTTCGACAACGATAGTATGACCTTTAGCATACTGAGCGACCTGCCTGGCACAAGCCTCTACCCACTTAAGATCACTTGCCATTCCTGCACCAAATCCTCTTTGTTTTGTAGGTGTATTTACAGAGATAAATACAATTTCAGACAAACCAATGCACTTTTCTATATCATTTGAAAAAAACAAATTTTTATTTCTGCACCTTTTAATTAATTGATCCAAACCAGGCTCAAATACTGGTAAATCAGTAACGTCTGAATTATTCCAATGTTCTATTTTATTTTCATTTATATCAACAACATGAATCTTAATATTGGGGCATTTATCCGCAATCACTGCCATTGTAGGACCACCTACATAACCTGCTCCAATACAACATATATTTTCTGTTTTATCAAAATTAGTAGCTTTCATTAAAAAAGTGATCTATATTAATATATATTCTTAAAATATTATAAAATGACGACTGTAAATAATTTCAAAATGATATTAATTAACTTTATTAATTTATAAACTTGCAGTAATCAACATTTTAATAATCAAAAACTAAAAAATCAAATTTCTCTTAATTGCAAAATAAAAAATTCTTAAATCACAAAATTATCTTTCTAGATTTATATGTTTATTAATTTATTAAAAAATAAAATATTTAGATACTTGAAAAATTATCTTTTTATATTACTACAAAAAATCAAACTGAATTTTAAAAATAAAAACATAAATAAATCTCAAATAAACTTTATTACTGAAGGGAAAAATTGGTCAATTAAGTGGGATGGGGAATATATTAAATCGGCTATTAACAAAAATCTTGAAAAAGAATTAGTATTTTTGAGCGATATTCCAACTATTAGTAATGAAAACAAGGTCTATCATTTTGGTTCACAATATATGTGGTTAGATTGGAATAAATTTCTTTCCAAAAAAAACAAATATATAGTCTCTTTCTTACATGGTAAACCTGATGATAGCCCTGAAGTAAAAAAACATATTGAAGACTTTTTAAAAACAAAAAACTCTATTTTTAAAATTATTACTGCTTCATCATTGGTATACCAAAGGCTATTGAGTTGGGGAATTGAAGAAAAAAAAATCTCCTTAATTCCAATTGGAGTTGATACTGATCTATTTAATTTTTCTGACAGTAATTACAAATCTGAGATAAGAAGTAAATTAGGTTTTAAAAAAAGAGAATTTGTTATTGGCTCATTTCAAAAAGATGGCATAGGTTGGTCTAAGGGTTTTGAACCAAAACTTATTAAAGGACCGGATTTATTTGTTAAAGCGATTGAATTAATAGCAAAAGAACTAGAAGTAGCAGTTTTATTAACAGGTCCTTCTAGAGGTTATGTCAAAAAAGAATTAACGAAAAGAAATATCAAATTCAAGCATATATATATTGATTCATACGAGGAGATTGCAAAATATTATCAAGCACTTGATCTATATATTGTCTCTTCTAGAGAAGAAGGAGGGCCAAAAGCTATTGTGGAGTCAATGGCAAGTGGAATTCCAATTATCTCAACTGATGTTGGAATGGCAAGAGATTTTTTAATAAATAACTATAATGGGACAATTATCAAGAATTTCGATTATCAAGAAATAGCTAAAAAAAGTATAGAGTTATTAAATGATCCTTATAAAAAACAAAAAATTGTTAATGCAAGGAAAGAAGTAATGAAAGCTGATTGGAAAAAAATTGCTAAGTCGTTATGGGAGACGGCTTATTTACCTGCAATCAAAGAACTGAATAACAAATAATAAAATTGCTTAGTAAAACAAATTCAATAAAATTTATAATTAAAGAAACTTTAAAATTATTAAATTATTTACGTGTAATATTTGTATGCGCCTTACCAAAACCAAAAAAGAGAATCCAAGTTTATTACGGTGGCTCAAGATCTGGAAATATAGGAGGACCTTTAGTAAAAATAAAAAAACTTAAAAGCTTTTTTCCTGAATATAAAAACAGATTTAATATAGTGTACTCAATTTCCCATAATTGTTTATTGAATAAAAAAACTATCGAAGTATTAGAGAGAAATAATTGTCCAATAATACTTAATCAAAATGGTGTTTATTATCCTGCTTGGTTTAAGGGAAATTACGAAGAAAAGAATCTTCTTAATAAGGCTTTATATTATCATTCTAGCTATGTTTTTTGGCAATCTAAATTTTGTAAAAGTGCATCTGAAAAGTTTCTGGGAACAAGAAAAAATAAAGCTGGCGAAATTTTATATAATGCAGTCGATACAAACTTTTTTAAACCACAAAAACGTAAAAAAGATATATTTAATTTCTTAATAACAGGTAACATTTCAAGAAATAATAACTATAGAGTTTCATCTGTATTGTACGCATTCAGAGAAGTTTTAAAATATAGATCTGATGTATACCTTATTGTTGCAGGAAATATTGTTGATAAAAGATATTTTATTTTAGAAGCAAACAAACTAGGAATAATAAAAAATATTAGTTTTATTGGAAAATTTACACAAAGGGATGCTCCAAAAATTTATCAAATGGCAGATGCATATATCACAATGTCTTACCAAGACAATTGTCCGAGCGCGGTTATCGAAGCGATGTCATGCGGATTACCAATTCTTTATTCAGCAAGTGGAGGAATTCCTGAGTTGGTTGATCAAAATTCTGGTATAGGACTTAAAGTTGCATCAAACTGGCAAAATATACAAATCCCCAATTTAAAAGATATTTCTGAGGGGATGATAAGAATAATAGATAATAAAAACAGTATGTCCGAATCAGCCAGAGAAAGAGCAGTAGAAAAATTCGACATTGTATATTGGATAAATAGACATGAATATATATTTGATCTCTTTATGAAAAAAATTACGAAGTAATTTAAAGATTTTTCAAACCTTTCTCCAAACTGCTAAAAGCCTTCCTTGAAAAACTACTTCATCTAAATTTAGTTCAATAGGTTCATAAGCTGCATTAGCGGCTTCTAAAAAAATTTTTTGTCCTTTTTTTGTAAAGTATTTTAAGGTTGTACCAAGTCCAGGGACCATAGCACTCACAATCATTCCATTTCTTAGAGAGGAAGAATCTTTAATAGGTTCCATCAAAACCATATCTCCGTGAGCAATACAAGCATCTATCATTGAATCACCATTTACGGTTAAAGCAAAAACATCCTTTTTTTGTAAAACTTCAGATAAATCCAAATTTTCATTAACATCAGAATAAGTTTCAATTAAACCTCCTGCCGCAACAGAACCCATAATGGGAACTCCTCCAGTAATTTCATCTACTATTTGCATAGTTCTAGCTTTGCCTTCTTGCCAGGATATATATCCTTTCTCTTGTAGATGCTTTAAACGACTTTGAATAGGTGCCGGAGATTTAAGACCCATGGCTTGCATCATTTGCCTAATCGAAGGGCTATGCTGAAAGTCTCTCATATAATTCTTTATCCATGCATAAAGCTCATTCTGGGCATCTGTAAGCTTATTGCCTTCAGAAGTTGTCATAAAACATTTGTACTCTAATACATTTGTACCTCTTTAAAAGATAAATGGCAATCTTTTCATAAAAGAAGGCAAGATAGTAGTGCCTGCTGAGCATGCATTCTGTTTTCTGCTTGTTCAAAAATCCGGCTTTTTTTACTTTCAAAAACCTCTTCGCTTATTTCTTTCCCTCTATAAGCTGGAAGACAATGTAATATAATCGCATCTTCATTAGCTTTATCAACTAAATTTTGGTTAATGGTAAATCCTTTAAAGCTACCATCTTTTTCCTCTTTTTTATTTTCTTCACCCATAGATGACCAAACATCTGTATAAAGAACATTTGCTCCCATGACAGCTGAAAAAGGATCGTTAGTGATTTTCAATAAATCTTTATCTTCATATAGTTCATTTGCTTTATTAATAACTATGGAATTTGGTTCATAACCTTTAGGACATGCAATTCTGATTTCAATCCCCAATAAGGCTCCACATAAAATGAGAGAGTTTGCGACATTATTACCATCACCTATAAAGGTCAAAACAACATTTTTAAAATCAGTAAATTCTTCTTTGATTGTCATAAAATCTGCCAAAGCCTGACAAGGATGTTCTAAGTCTGTAAGAGCATTAATAACTGGCTTAGATGACCATTTTGCATATTCCTCTAGATCAGAATGATTAAAAGTTCTTATAGCCAAAACATCGCAATACCTACTTAATACCCTTGCTGTATCTTTAATTAGCTCCCCTCTACCAATTTGTGAAGTATTTGGATTTAAATCAATTGTTGTACCGCCAAGTCTTGACATTGCGACCTGAAAACTAACTCTTGTTCGTGTAGAAGATTTATCAAAAATTAAACCCAATACTTTTTGCTCAAATTTGAAATTTAAATCTTTATTTTTAAATTTTTTTGCTAATTCTAAAGTTTTTATAACCTCCTCGGTATTCATATCTAAGCTTGATAAAAAGTTATTAGAAACAAGCTTAGTAGGTTTTAACATAGTCTATTTAAATTAAAATAAATTCTACTGCACAGGCATTTTCGTTTCAGCTAATAAAGTTTTTAGATCATCACCTTCAATTACTTCCTCTTGAAGAATTTTTTGAGAAATTGATTCAAGTAGATTTAAATTGTTTCTTAAAATTTTTAATGCGGTCTCATGTGCATCATCAACTAAATCTCTAACTTCTTTATCGATTGCTTGTGCTGTAGCATCGCTAACTGCACGCCTTGGATTATTTCCATTACCAAGGAATTGTCCCCCACCTTGTTTATCGTATGCAAGAGGGCCAAGAATCTCACTCATACCAAAAGTACCTACCATTTGTTCTGCAATATCAGTTGCTCTCTGTAAGTCATTTGATGCTCCAGTTGTGATTTTCCCAAAAACGATTTCTTCTGCAGATCTACCTCCAAGTAAAGTAGCTATTTGACCCTGAAGTTCTTCTTTCGAGTTTAAAAATCTCTCCTCAGTGGGCAACTGAAGTGTATAACCTAAAGCACTCATACCTCTTGGTACAATTGAGATTTTTGCCACTTTGGAACCTCCTGGCATTAGATGACCTACAATAGCATGACCAACTTCATGATAAGCAACTACCTTTTTTTCATCGTCTTGTAGCACTCTACTTTTCTTCTCAAGACCGGCAACAACTCTTTCTATAGCTTCACTGAGATCTTGTTGTTCCACACTTTTTCTATTACCTCTTGCTGCAAGTAGAGCTGCTTCATTAACCATATTAGCCAAGTCAGCACCTGCGAAGCCAGAAGTTGCTTGAGCAATTGAATCAAGGTCGATAGATTCTGATAGCTTAACTTTTTTAGTATAAATCTCTAAAATAGTTTTCCTGCCTGATAAATCTGGTCTATCTACTAAAACTTGCCTATCAAACCTACCTGGTCTAAGTAGTGCTGCATCAAGAACTTCAGGCTGGTTTGTAGCAGCCAAAACAATGACTGGTTTATCAGATGCTGTAAAGCCATCCATTTCAGTCAATAATTGATTTAATGTTTGCTCTCTTTC
>CEPA01042758.1_pt1 | contig 50366 bp, 56 predicted proteins | sample 356241 | NCBI WGS metagenome assembly CEPA01 (sample SAMEA2620542, study PRJEB7988) | marine metagenome | biome: marine biome (ENVO:00000447); feature: surface water layer (ENVO:00002042); material: "saline water (ENVO:00002010), including plankton (ENVO:xxxxxxxx)" | depth 5 m
AAGAAAGATGTTGAAGTAAAAACTCCAATGTTATCAAAGTCGACCCCGGTTAAAGAAAAAAATGAAGGGGGAAATAATGAAGAATAATATTTCTGTTTTAGTTTTTATCTTGAATTTTTCTTTTGCTTGTTCCTCTTTTGCACTTCCATGGTCAACAGATATGTGGGATGCACCAAGCGTCAAACCGTATGAAGAGGCAAGAGAATATCCTGATAATAATATAAGATTAGAAGAAGAAAATAGAGAGCTTGAAAGAACTGAATATGAAGAAATTGGAGTAGGTCCTAATAGAGGAACCGAATCAATTAAACAAGGTAAAGAGCTTTATCAAACTTACTGTTATGCTTGCCATGGTATGGATGGGGGTGGATATGGCCCAGTCATTAAAAATGATCTGAGAAAAAACGCGTATTTCTATCCAGTAAATCTTAAGCAAGCTCAGACACAAAAAAGAACTGATGGCTATATTTATGCATATATAAGATATGGTGGAAAAGTTATGATGCCTGCTTATGCTAGAATTAATGAGCAAGAAGCATGGGATATCGTTTACTACGTAAGATACTTACAAGGAAAAATTAAGCAGCAGTAGATTTATTATGAGTGAAGATTTAAATAAGATTTTAGTTTTTTCGAAAGGTTTAACCAAATTATTTTATATAGGAATAATAGTTGGTTTTGGATCCTTTGTTTATTATGCATTGGGGAGTCATGCTGATATGGCTTGGACTGCTTTTCATTTAAATTTTCTTTTTTGGGCTGGCTTAAGCCACGGAGCTTTATTATTTGCTTCTGCAATGAGGATTACTGAATCAAGTTGGGGTAGGCCCCTAATAAGAATTTTTGAATCGTTAGGTTCCTTTATTCCTTTTGTTTTTATATTTATAATTTTTATTTATATTGGAGGCGAATATACTCTTCCTTACATGACAACAAAACCATATTATAGTCAAAAAGCTATTTGGCTCAACGAAGTTTTTGTATTCTCTAGAACATATCTTTTTGTAGGTGGCCTTCATATTTTAATTTATTTTTATTTATATAATTCATTAAGACAAGATTTAGCTGGAACTAATTTAACCAAAGGTTTTTTTGCTTTTCTTTCTAAACCTCTAAAGGAAAATGAAGGTAATTTCGATTCAAAACTATATAAATTATCAATTGCAATAGCCTTTATCTATGCACTTTCTATGAGCTTTCTTGCCTTTGATTTTATGATGTCTTTGGACTCTCATTTTTATAGCACTTTATTTGGAGTATATTACTTTATGGCTTCTGTGTTAGGTGCTTTAATGCTGACAGTTATCATATCATCAATGTTAACTTTGAAATTTAAACTAGATAAAGTAATTACAGAAATGCAATTTTATGACTGCGGCAAGTTAATGTTTGGATTGTCTGTTTTTTGGCTTTATAGCATGTACTCTCAATTTTTACCTGTTTGGTATGGAAATATGCCTGAAGAAACAGGCTATGTAGGATTAAGAGTCTTCCAAGAACCTTATAGAACTTTTATATGGGTCATTCTTACATGTGTTTTTGTTATACCATTTGTTTCACTAATACCTAGAACTAATAAATTAGTTAAACCTGTTATGGTTTCAATAGCAACCGTTTCATTATGTGGTTTATTTTTAGAAAAAATATGGCTTATATATCCTTCATTAATGCACGATCATTTTCACATTGGTCTTGAGGTTGTATTGGTAACATTTGGTTTTTTAAGTTTATTTTTATTGTGTGTCACTAAATTTTTATCATTATTTCCAGTTTATGCTTCTAATGATAAATATTTGATTAAAAAATTAGAGGGCGGAGATCATCACTAATGGATAAAAAAAGTAACTTATTAGGGAAAGGTGGAGCGATTGGATTTGCATTAGGTGTTTTCGGGTTTATTTCATTGTTAGTAACTATTTCAATGCTTGGACCCTTTATTCCTCATCTAATTCGTACTATATTTAACATATATTATGGTGAATAAAAAAATTACTTATAAGAAATCTGGAGTCAATATTGATGAAGGAAATCTGTTTGTAAAAAAGATTCAGCCATTTGTTAAAAAAACACTATCCAAAAATGTACTTGGAAATACAACTTCTTTTGCTGCATTATATAAATTAAATACAAAAAACATAAAAAATCCTGTTCTAGTTTCTTGTACAGATGGTGTTGGCACCAAAGTTCAACTAGGTGTTGCTACAGATAAAATATCTGGTTTAGGTATTGATCTTGTTGCAATGTGCGTAAATGATTTAATTTGTACAGGTGGAAAACCATTATTTTTTTTAGATTATATAGCTACATCAAAACTCTCATCAACTTATCATTCAAGAATTGTAAAAGGGATTTCTAAAGGATGTCTAGATGCAAACTGTTCTATTGTAGGCGGTGAAACAGCTGAAATGCCAGGAATGTATAGTTCTAAAGAATTTGATATCGCAGGATTTTGTACTGGTATTGTTGATTATCAAAACATGATAGATATTAACAAAGTAAAAAAAGGTAATTTAATAATTGGCTTGCCATCATCAGGCCCTCATTCTAATGGCTATTCTTTGATTAGAAAACTATATAGTCCAAAAGAATTAAAAAGAAAAAATAATAAAGTTTTATTAGAATCATTAATGAAACCAACTAGAATCTATGTGAATTTAATTAACAAAATATATAATAAAAAATCTGGTATTTTAGGAATTGCAAATATAACTGGTGGGGGATTAATTGAAAATATTCCGAGATCAGTGAATAAAGATTACGGTATCAAAATATTTAAAGACAATTGGAAAATACCAAAAGTTTTTAATGATATTATGAAAAGATCTGGATTATCATTTGAGGAAATGTCGAGAGTTTTTAATATGGGAATTGGAATGGCTATTATAATTGACAAGAAAAAACTTTTGGAAATATCAAAAAAATTAGCAAAATTAAATGAGAGATTTTTTGTAATAGGAGAGGTTGTTAAAGAAAAAGGTTTCGAAATTATCTAAATCCCCAAGAGCCTACTTGGTATGAAAATGAAACTCTTATATTTAATTTTTCAAGATTACCCCATGAAGATGGAAATGGTGGATATGGAGCTGCATCCACAATTGAATTTTTAGCTTCGCTATCTAATAATTTATATCCCGAGGAATTGAGAACTTTAACATCTATTAATTTTCCAGTTTTATTTAAAGACATAAGAATAAGAACTTTACCTGTCTGACCTTTTCTATAAGCTTCTTTTGGATAAGACCATACCATCTCAATTTTTCTTTTAATTTTCATGAAATAAGAAATATATTTAAATTGTTTAGTATCTAAATCAACAGTTTCTTCATTACTGAAAGAATCTTTAGATGTTATCTTAGGCTTAAAAATATTTTCTTCTGTTTTTATATTTTCCTTTGAATCCTTTTCATCTTTTTCCTCCTCTTTTTTTGCTAAATCTCCGAAATCAACCTTTTTCTTTTTTTTATTATCTGACTCTTCTTTGTTTTTTCTTGATAAATCAGATTTTTTACTTTTTATTGAAGGTTGTTCAAAATTATCGATTTTGCCTTTTGGTGCAATCTCATTTTTAGCTTTATTACTTTTTTTGGCTAGTTTATCTGCATCATTATCAATTTCATTACTTTCCTGTGTGATATCTGTTATTTGAATATATTTTAAGGGTTTTTTATAAATTAGATCAAAATCAGATAGAAAAAGAGCTATCAAAAAAATTAGAGTATGAATTAGTATAGATAAAAATAAGTATATATTTCTCTTTATTTTTTTAATTATTTTTTTCATTTATTTTAACCGCATAAGATGTATTATAAGTATAGATGTTTTTTATTAGGGTTTCTGTTTTTTTATTTCTAGTCCAAAGTTTTCTAATTGTTGTCGAGGCATCACCTCGTAAGGATTGGAATTATGGGAAAAAAAATAAAGAAGTAAAACATCATACAATTGAGGTTAAGATTAAAGATTTTACAAATAAACAATCTGATAATAAAAATAAGAAATTAAAACCAGGTACTCCTAGAGATAAATATTAAAATATGAAACATTTTGGTATCATAATATTGTCATTAATTCTATTTTCCTGCTCGTGGGTTTCTGATACATGGGAAAAAAGGCCTGACTGGGCCTTTCCAGAAGATAAGCAAGCCGAAAATATTGATTTTAAATCATACAATTTAGTTTCAGGTTTTAACTCAAAAATTACAGGTGGTAAATTAGAAAAAAAGCTAGATGAAAAGAATATTAAGTTTTCCTCATCCAGAGATTCTAGAAAAGATTTAAAAATTTATTCAGTAGACGGCAGTCTTCTTGATACAAAAAATTCTTTTTCATATAAAAATATAGAATCAAACGTCGATTTTTTTGATGGAGATTTCCTTTCATCTAGAATTTTTATTGATGCACTTAATTCAACAAATTTAGATCAAATCGTATCTGCTTTGTATAATTTTTTAGTTGATAACTATTCGGAACCAACATCTGAATCGTCTATTTATTCCTTTGAAACATATATTTGGAAGCAAGGGGATTTGGAAGTCTTTTTATCTATTGATCCTGAAAATAATTCAGTTGTTTTATCTGAAATAAATTCTGCTTTAGAGGAATCAAGAAGGTTTAAAGAATTTAAAGAGAAATATATTGAAGAATTCCAAACATATGAAGAAGAATTGAGATACGGAAAAAATAGAAGATAATTTATATACTGTTATCAACTATATTTGCAAAATCAGACATAATTTCATTTAATGAATAGTCTTTTGGTGTATAAACAGCTTTAACACCATTGTTTTTTAAGATGATATGATCTTCATCTGGTATTATGCCTCCAACTATCAACGGAGTATTTTCAAACCCTTTATTTTTTATCATATCAATTATTTTAGGAACAATAGACAAGTGGGAACCTGACAGAATACTTAAGCCAACTAAATCTACATTTTCTTGTTCAATTGTACTGACAATTTCATCAGGAGTTAATCTTATACCATGGTAGATTACTTCCATTCCAACATCTCTTGCTCTAACTGCAATTTGTTCCGCACCATTTGAGTGTCCATCTAAACCAGGTTTTCCAATTAGAATTTTTATAGGTCTACCTAGTTTTTTTGATACATCATTAACTTTACTTCTGACTTTACGTATTTCTTCATCATCTATACCAGTTGTAATAGAAGTTCCCGTTGGCGGCCTGTATTCTCCAAATATTTCCCTTAATTTTTCAGACCATTCACCTGTAGTTACTCCATTAACTACACAATCTATGGTCGCATCCATTATATTTTCTGAATTTTCTACGGCTATTTTTAAATTTTTGAGTGATTTATCAACTTTTTTACTATCTCTATTTTTCTTGAACTCTATAAGACTATCTATTTTTTTCTTAACAAGATTATCATCAACCTTTTGTATAGACTCATTTGCCCCAATTGGTGACTCCTCAGATTCTGTAAAACAATTTACACCAATAACTTTTTTATCACCATCCTCGATTTGTTTAGCTCTTTTGGATAATGATGCAACTAGAGACTCTTTCATATATCCATTTTCAAGTGCAACTGCAGCACCTCCCATATCATCTATTTTTTTAATCTCTTCATAAGCTTCTTCTTTTAAATTTTTTACTTTCTCATTTATTACCTTTGAACCCTCAAAAATATCATCATATTCTAATAAGTCAGTTTCAAAGGCTAAGATTTGCTGAAATCTTAAGGACCATTGTTGATCCCAAGGTCTAGGCAAGCCTAGAGCTTCATTCCATCCAGGCAATTGAACAGCTCTTGCTCTTGAATCTTTACTTAGAGTTACCGCAAGCATTTCAATAATTATTCTTGCCACATTATTTTCAGGTTGTTGAGCTGTTAACCCTAGTGAATTAACCTGTACTCCATATCTAAATCTTTTATATTTTGGGTCTTTAACATTATATCTTGTAGTACATATTTCATCCCACATTTCTGTAAATGCTCTCATTTTACAAAGCTCTTCAATAAATCTTATTCCAGCATTAACAAAAAAAGAAATTCTTCCAACAACTTTTTGAAAGTCATCATCTGGAATTTGCCCAGAATCTCTAACTGAATCTAAAATGCATATGGCATTTGATAAAGCAAAAGCCACTTCTTGAACAGGTGTTGCACCAGCTTCTTGTAAATGGTAGCTACAGATATTTGTAGGGTTCCATTTTGGAATATGTTTATAACAAAAAATAATCATGTCAGATATTATTTTAATGGATTGTTTAGGTGGAAAAATATAAGTGCCTCTAGATAGATATTCTTTTAGTAAATCATTCTGTGTTGTACCTTGAAGTAAATTTAGATCTATATTGTTATTTTTCGCTACACCACAATAAAGTGCAAGAAGCCAGGCTGCGGTAGCATTTATAGTCATTGAAGTATTCATTTTATCCAATGGTATATCTTCAAATAATTGTTCCATATCAGATATATTAGATATCGGAACTCCTACTTTACCCACTTCGCCTTGAGCCAATATGTGATCAGAATCATAACCAGTCTGAGTCGGTAGATCAAAAGCTACACTTAAACCTGTTTGACCTTTGGACAAATTAGTTTTAAATAATTTATTCGTATCCTCTGCTGTTGTATGTCCAGCATAGGTTCTCATTATCCAAGGTCTATCAATTTTTTTTTCCATAACTTTTTACTAGTTATTTCCAAGTATATCATAACCAGTTATTGATTTACTTTTTTCAGCCATGGAATCCAAATATTCTTTATCAACTAAGCCTGCTAAATAGGCTTTTGAAACTCTCATGAGTGCAATTTTAGCAGTTGCTTCATCTATCATTTCACCAGTTTCTGGATCAAACATTGAACCTCCACCCATTTCATGATAAAAATCAAGTTGGTGTTTTGCAGCTTTTACCTGTTCTTCGTTTGGAGTAAAAGCTTCATTAGATATGATAGCTTGCTGAGGATGAATAACCCATGTTCCATCCATTCCTATCAAGGCTGAACCTTGAACCTTCTTACGAAGACCTTCTTCAACTTCCTTTACTCTTTCAGGAGTATCATCCTTTCTCCATAGTCCTAGATAAACGTTGTCAATTGCATGAAGACCAGCTGCTTTAGCTGCTGTTATAACTGCTTTTTTTTCGTAATAAAAAACTTCATTTTGTATATCTAAGCAAGCACTTGGGTCTACACCAAGTTCAGCAGTATAATCAGCAATACCAAAAATTAATCCTGCCATCCTTGGTGAAGCTTGAGCCATATCCAATGCAGATTCTAATGCACCAGGTCTTTCAATTAAAGCCTCTATCGCCAACTTAGTTTTCCAACCATTTTTCTGCTCTAATTCATCAAGTGTATCTGAAACAAGTTTTACATCTTCAGGGCCATTACATTTGGGAATTATAATTCCATGAAATTTATCAACAGCTCCACTTAAGATTGCTTCCATATCTCCTCTAAAAAATTCTGATCTAATATTATTTGGTCTCACTGTTATAACTTTTTTACCAAAATCAAGCGTATTTAATGCCTCAACCATTGTTGCCCTGCTTTTATCTCCTTTAAATTCATAAGGGCAAGCATCCTCTAAATCCGCCATTACATGATCTACGGGTGTTTTCTCGGCACTTGCTGCGTTCGTATGAAGCTTCATGTTGTGCCCAGGGTAAGTTAACTCGGTTCTTGGTACTACAACTCTAGTTCCTTCGTCTAATATAAACATTCTATTTTCCTCCAAATATTAAGAATTACTTATTTAATAAGGATTTTGCAATGACTTCGTGTTGTATTTCACTTGTCCCTTCGAAAATACTTATTACTCTTGCATCTCTCCAAAATCTTTCCACAGGGAATTCTTTGGAGTATCCATATCCGCCAAGTATTTGCATAGCTTCTCTAGTGACATATTCTGCAGCTTTAGCAGATTTTATTTTGGCCATACCGGCTTCAAGATCACATCTTTTACCAGAATCTTTCATTGATGCAGCATAATAAACTAACTGTCTAGCAGCCTCAAGTTCAGTTGCCATTTCGGACAACTTCATTCTTATAGCTTGGTGTTCTGAGATTGGTTTACCAAACTGCTCTCTTTCTTTTGAATATTGTAATGAGAAATCAAAAGCCGCTTGTGCTACACCAACCGCTCTTGCGGCAGTTTGAAGTCGAGCTGCTTCATAAGTTTCCATTAATTGATAAAAACCTCTATTTTCTTCTGTTCCAATTAGATTTTCTTCAGGAACAAAAACATCTTCAAGTGAAAGATTGTATGATTTCATTCCATGATATCCAACAGTGGGAATTGGTTCCCCTTTAATATTAGGATGATCTATATCTTCACCGGGATCTTTTTCAACCATAAAAATACTTAATCCTTTATGTCTTTTACTTAAATCTGAATCTGTCCTTGCAAGTACTGTTAGGTAATTTGCCCTATTAGCATAAGTACACCATGCTTTGGAACCATTTAGAATATAACCACCATCAACTTTTGTAGCTTTAGTAATCATACCACCGGAGTCAGAACCAAAATCAGGTTCTGTAAACGCGGCTGCTGTCATATACTCTCCAGTTGCAATACCAGGTAAAAAACGCTTTTTTTGATCTTCTGTTCCATGAGCTAACAATAAAGTTCCAGTTAAAATTCCTCTGGTCATTACACTCCCTACACTCAATAGACCTTTACTGAGTTCTTCTGAAACAATAGACAAGGTTATGTAATCAAGACCTAAACCATCATATTCTTCGGGAAAGATGACTCCAAAATATCCCTGCTCAGCCATTTTTTTAATAATCTCTTGAGGTATATCTGGATATTTATACGAGTCTATATCTGCTGCAATAGGTACTATTTCCTCTTGAGTGAATTTTCTGACAGCTGATCTGAACTCTTCATGGTCGTTTGTTATAAAAGACATAATTGTTCCTCCAATAAATACTAAAATAACTTTTGGGGCGCGACATTGTTACTATTAATTATACAATGGTATATTTGAAATTAAAGTGAATAAAATCTTTCAAATTATTAAAAAAAAATATATATTTACAATATTAAAGATTATAAGGATTTGAAATGAGTTATGAATTTATATTAATAGAGTTAGAAACAGGTAATGTAAAAATTAAATTAAGACCTGATTTAGCACCTAATCATGTCCAACGTATTGTTGAGTTAGCAGAAGAGGGGTTTTATGATGGAGTAGTATTTCATAGAGTAATTCCAGATTTTATGGCACAGACAGGAGACCCAACTGGTACAGGGACAGGTTCATCAGATAAGCCAAATTTAAAAGCAGAATTTAGTGATGAAAAGCATACTAGAGGTATTGCATCGATGGCAAGATCTAGTGATCCTAATAGTGCAAATTCTCAATTTTTTATTTGTTACAATGATGCAAGTTGGTTAGATGGCCAATATACTATTTGGGGTGAAGTTATTGAAGGAATGGAGCTAATTGATGGATTAAAAAAAGGTACCGATCAAAGTGGTATGGTTCAAGATCCTGATAAGATGATTAAAGTAAGACCACAGTAAAAGATAGTTGGGAGAGCTATTATGAAATTAAAAGACTTGATTAGAGAATATAAATGGACCATAACGCCTATATCATATGTACTACTCTTGGGTATTTTTTCAATTTTTTTTCTATTTAAAAATTCAAATCATGAATTAATTGATTCGAGAATTGACTCAGTAGATGGAATCTTACTAGGTTCAGAAATAGTTAATAGCAGTAATTTTCCATTGAACGATATTGAGAAAGATGCTTTGAAAAGTGTAAGTAAAAAAGATTTAATTTTTTACTCAAAAGATACAATTTTAGAAAATATAGAAAATATAAAAACAATCTATGGTGGCTCAAAAGATAATAAAGTGGCATTGATAGGCTATATGACTCGAGGAATCAAAGACTGTAAAAGGTTAAAATATTTTTCTTTAGGTCAAAATGGAAAACATTATGCTGTAGATAAAGGCAGTGCAACAAATGCTAAACTTATATGGAATTCTAAAACTAACATTTATATTTATTATAATTTTTTCGAATCTAAAGGTTTAAACCTCGAAAAAAAATGTTTGTATATAATAATGGCTAGATAAAATTGAGTGTTTATATTAATTTTGATTCGCAACAATTTGTTTATGAGGATGGGGACAATGTTGATTATTTTCCACCAACTTTGAACGATGATTGTTTTTCTAGACATTTGCTAATTAATAAATATTTATCTACAAAAAAACCAAAATATTTATTTTGGTCACTCGAAAGAGATATTAATGTTTTAATGGATCCGTTCTTTGTTGAAACGATAACCTATTGGACAAATCTTAATATTAATCAATCCTCAAACAACATTACAAATTTGATAAATAACATTAGTACGTCTATAAAAAACTCAAGAAATAATCAAAATTATTATCATTATGATACTGGATTAGTTCACTCGTATGTTAATAATGATTCTCCAATCATAACATTTGAAACTCATCCTCCGAGGCGATGTTCAAGAGTTGTTGATACATTTGATCAAATTAAAAGAGAACTTGAGAGCAATTGTGATGATTTGAATAATTTAAAAAAAATATTTGAAAAAAATTATGGAATATCAAATATTAAAATCCAATTAGAGGATATAGACTTAATGGCTGCAGATTTATTTTTGTTAATTCATGATAGTTTAAAAAAGGTTGATCCTATTAGTATAAAAACTACTCCAAGAATACTTTTAGAAATTGTAGATGATGCTAGAAGTTTTCTAAAAGGACTAAACTATATAATTGATACCTTTAGAATAGTAGACTATTGGGATCCCGATAAAAAAAGATAATAATTAAAATTAAAATGTCATGTATATAAATTTTTTAAATTTATCCATTCCAATATAGATACCGACTGTAATTAAAAAAAGAAAAATTCTTTTTATAAAACCTATCTTCTTGAAAATAGTATTAATCATTAAGAATTGACATACCCATAACCATCCCATTAAAACAATTAATGCTCCTATTGATAAAGCTTGGGGGTGAGTTTCATTTAAGGATGTAAATATTGAAATGATAATTAAAATAATTGAACCTATAATTACAGGAGACAATGTATAAGAATATGCTTTAAGAATTAAATTGTATTGAGAAATCCTGTGGCCAGCACCTAAAAGTCTTGAAAACATTGATAAAAAGAATACAGAAATTATTATTTCAAAAAAATAAAAAATAAAACTAAAATTGCTTAAGGCATATTTATTATCAAAGACATAATATGCTACATCATCAAGTAGAGTAGCAATAATAATTACATTTAAAGCTTTAGAAGTAGGAATATAGTTTTTATTGTCATGTATTGATAAGTAAAACTTTGTAGATAGAAAAAAAGTTGATAATAAATTAATTAACATAAATACACTACATCTCTTCTCCCTCTATAATTAAAATATTAAATCAATTTAATAAATGTTTCAATTATAATTTAAATATAGTATGATTGAACAAAATTAAGGGAAGATTAATGACTGAGAAACAAAATAAACCTTTTAAGAAAAAACTGATTGAAATTTTAGGTTGGATTATAAGCATTGCAGCTCTTTATTTTGTATATCAAAATGTAATCAATATAGATTTGGAAGCTGCAAAAGCAAAAGTAAGCTATGCTTGGATTCCATATATAATATTTTTTATCGCAATATATGTCTTTCTTATGGGGTTTTTAGCAACTGGTTGGAGATATATGCTTGAATTACTCCATGGTTCTGAATTACCTAAATGGAGAATTATAGGTATTTATACTAAAACACAAATATATAAATATATACCATCAAACTTAATGCATGTTGTCGCCAGAATATATTATGCTACCCAACTTGGTCCTTCAAAAAGCAATGTTGTGCAGAGTTATTTTTTAGAAATAGTTTTTATGGTATTGATAGGGTTAATGATAGTTTTAATATCAACTATTACAGGATCTTTTGCTTTGTCAGATGAATTAATTAATAAAATAAAAGATTTTTCTGGAGGAAAGTTAAAAGGTTTTTCACTTGGTATTTTAGCTTTTGGTGCATTAGCAATTGTATTCTATCTTTTTAAAGCTTTAAAAAATTATAAATCATCTTTTAATACAGGAAATATTTATAGAATGCTAAAGTTAATGTTGCTGCTTCTAGGCTTTTTCTATGGAATGGGGTTAGTAGAGTATTTTGTTTTTAATAAATTATTAGGGATGGAGATTACCTTTTTATATGTAGTGGCTCTATTTACAATTACTTGGCTTGGTATGTTTGTAATTCCAGGAGCTCCAGGAGGAATAGGTGTAAGAGAGTTTATAGTAATTACTTTATTATCTCCCATTTTTGGACCAGATGACCCCACAATAGGAATCATAATCTTTAGAGTAATAACTGTTTTAGGTGATGCATTACTATTACCAATTGGTAGCATCTTTTTACCAGAGGATATTTCCGATGCCAAAGAAGTTAATTAATTTAGTTTCATACTGGTAATATATATCCAATGAATACCTTTAAAATAATTGGATTTTATAAATTTTTAAAAATTTCATCGTGTCAAAAGACTAAAGATATTATCGATAGTCTTTTGGTTAAGCAAAAAATTCTTGGAACAATTATTTTAGCAAAAGAAGGAATAAATGGTATGTTGGCAGGTGATAATGATTCTATAAATCAAGTTATAGATTTTATTGTAAATAATTTTAATATTGATTTTTCCGAAATAAAAATTTCTTATACCCAAAAAAAACCATTTCATAGACTAAGAATTAAAATAAAAGATGAAATTATAAGTTTAGGAAATTCAAAATCTTCTGATCCAAATAAAAAAGTTGGAACATATATAAACTCAAATGAATGGAATAATCTTTTAAATGAGAAAGATGTAATATTAATTGATACAAGAAACTACTACGAGTCTAAAATTGGTAAGTTCAAGAATTCAATAGTACCAAATTTAATCAACTTTAAACATTTTCCAGACTTTGTTGAAAAATTAACACTTCATAAAAATAAAAAAATTGCAATGTACTGTACAGGCGGAATAAGATGTGAGAAAGCTAGTTCTTATATGCTTAATTTAGGTTTTAAAAATGTTTATCAGTTACAAGGTGGGATTATAAAATATTTAGAAGATATGGAAAAAAATAAAGAGAAATCAAAATGGGAAGGGGAATGTTTTGTTTTTGATAATAGAGTTTCTGTAAATCAAGACCTTTCAGTTGGAAACTACATCATGTGTCATGCATGTAATGAGCCATTGAGTATTGAAGAAACAAAGTTAGAATCATATAAAGAGGGTATTCATTGCCCAAAGTGTGTCGATTCTTTATCTTCTAAACAGCTGTTAAGATTAAAAGAGCGACAAAAACAGGTCGAATTATCAAGACTAAGGGGTACAAGTCATATTGGCAAAAAATAAAATATATATTTCTTTATTAATTATTTTTTTTACAATTTTTTCATGTTCTGATTCGGAAGTTTTTATTTCAGATGGATTATTTATTAACTATAGGAATGAAGATGTAGGAACTGTAGAATTAACCCAACAAGGTAATGGCTCAAACATTAGAATTTCAATTAAGGGCTTAATTCCTGGTAAATATTCTTTAGATTTCTATGAAATAGGAAAGTGTAATTCCCCTGATTTTGAAGCTTCAGGACCCAAAATAAAGTTTTTTGATAGGGAAAATTTATATACTTTTTACGTTAAAAAAGAAATAAATAGATATACAGGAAAGGTCAAAGATTTTAATCAAACGTTATTTATCGAAAGAATTATATTAGACCCTAAAGTTGAACAATCATTATCAGACTTTAATGGCTCATCATTTATATTATCAGATGAATTGGGTAAGAAAATAATATGTTCTGAAATATATTTAAGATGATAATAATGACTCAAGTTCGCCGTTATTATTCAAATTATTTAACTCATCAAAACCACCTATAAGTTTATTATTTATTAAAATTAGTGGGACGGTTCTCCAATTATATTTCGTGGAAATTTCTAATCTTTCTTCTAGATTATCTGTTAAATCTACTTCATCAAATTCAATATTTAATGATTTAAGTAGGTTTTTTGCGGCATCACAAAACGGGCAATAACTTGTTGTGTAAATAACGATTTTCACCTTTTAAGATCTCCTGACTTTTTATAAATTATAGACAATAAGCAATAAAAAATAAAAAAACCTATTAAATCTTGAAAAATATATATAGACATATATTTAATTCTCTCAAATGAAAAAAAGATTAATAAAATTACTAAATATGTAATCCAAGTAAAAAATGTAGATATTAATCCTATCCAAAATCTTCCAATATTAACTCTTTTATAAATATATAAATGAATAATCCCTAAAAGGAAGCAGAATATATAAAATTTTAAAATATTTGAAAATGTATCATTTGTAAAAAAATCAAATAAAAATTCAAAATAAAATAAAATATTAACAGAATCAAATGGATAGGGTGCATAAAAATAAAAGCAAAAAACACATAATGCACATAACCCAATCGAAATTATAAATTCAAAAGTATTTGAAACAAAATAAAGGATTTTTTTTAACATTAATGGAAAAGTAAAAAGGTCAGACTAAGTGTCTAACCTTTTTAAAATCAAAAATTACTGGTTTACAGCTCTTTTATGCTTAGATTGATTTTCAGGTCTTCCAAAATCTAAACCTACTTTAGCAGCCCAGTTCTGATGACCTGGAACATGACCAGCGTATCCAAGAGCTTTTTGAGGATCATGCGATGATTGAGCAAAATCCTGGCTTACTTGTCTAGCCCAGTTTCTTTGTGGTGAATTGTGATTATCTGGCATATTGCACCTCCTGATATATAAATTGTATCAAAAGGAAGTTTTAAATTCAACATTGTATTACATTTAAATTTTATCAGGAAGACCTTTATATGATATTTATTTAATTTATAACCCCAATCCTTAAAATTATAATTATTTAAAGTGTCAGGATATAATATATTTGATATGTTGAGAACAAAAAATAATCAGCTTTATATAGAAGATATATCAATCGAAGAAATTGCAAAAAAATATTCAACTCCATGTTATGTATATAGCAAAAGTAGTTTAATTAAAGAATTTAAAGAATATCAAACAGCTTTTAATATGAAGAAAGATGTTTTAGTCTGCTATTCAGTTAAAGCATCATCAAATCTAAAAATTTTAAATATATTCAAAGAACTCGGAGCTGGCTTTGATATTGTATCTTTGGGTGAACTTGAAAGACTTAAGAGAATAAATGCAGACCCATCAAAAATTGTTTTTTCAGGTGTAGCTAAAAGTGATGAAGAAATAGCAGAATCTTTAAAGTATGGAATATTATTTTTTAATGTTGAATCTTTGGATGAAATGGAAAATATAAACTTTATAGCCTCAAAACAAAATAAAATTGCTAATATTTCAATTAGAGTTAATCCTGACATAGATCCTAAAACTCATCCATATATATCAACAGGATTAAAAACAAGTAAATTTGGTATTGATATAAATCAATCAGTAAATGTTTATGAAAAAGCAGCTAATTTAAAAAATGTAAATCCTATTGGAATTGATGCACACATTGGTTCACAAATATTTGATATTGGATCTTTTGTAGATTCTCTGGAAAGACTAATAGATCTATATAATAATTTAAAAGAAAATAATATAAAAATTACGCACTTTGATATTGGTGGAGGACTCGGGATAAAATATTCAGATGATGATATGCCTCCGACAAAAAAAGAATTTGCATCTAGTATATTAAATAAGTTTAAAGATATAGACTGTAGTTTAATTATTGAGCCAGGAAGATCGTTAGTAGGAAATGCAGGTTTTTTAGTTACATCGGCTCAATATGAAAAAAATAATTATGGAAAACACTTTTTAATTGTGGATGCTGGAATGAATGATTTGTTAAGACCTTCACTTTATAATGCTTACCACAAGATAGAAAAAGTTAATTCAACTACAAATGAAAAAATATCATATGAAATCGTTGGACCAATTTGCGAAACAGGAGATGTTTTAGGAACGAATGTTCAATTACCTAGATGTAAAAAAGGCGACTTGCTCTTAATCCACTCTGCTGGAGCTTATGGCCAAGTTATGTCATCAAATTATAATACTCGACCTAAAGTTTCTGAGGTTCTGGTTGATAATAATAAACATATTTCAATTAGGAAGAGAGAAACTATTAATCAAATGTTAGAAAATGAGGAAAATTATGAATGATTCTTTATTGATCTCAATATTTACAAAAGGCGGCTTTTTCATATATCCGATTCTAGTTTGTTCAATTATCGCGCTATCAATTTTCTTAAAAAAATTTTTTTTGATTTCAAAAGATAAGATTATTTCTAAAAACTTTATTACTCAAATTAATTTAAATATAGACAGTAAAAATTTTGATAAAGCATTAGCACTTTGTGAAAGTGACAAAACTATTTTTTCAAGTCTAGTTGAGATTATTTTACTAAACAGAGATAAAGATGCTCTTTTTATTGAATCAACATTAGAAGATGAGGGACAAAAAAATATATATAAACTATCTGAATCAAATGAAATTTTAGGATCACTAAGTAATATTTGTACCTTGTTAGGGCTTTTAGGAACAATATCTGGGATGATTACTGTTTTTAAAGTAATATCAACACAAACTGTTGTTGACCCACCAAGCTTAGCAGGTGGAATATCAGAGGCTCTATATACTACTGCTTTTGGCCTCCTTGTAGCAATCCCAACTTATGTAGGATACAAATATTTAAATTCTAAAATATTAAACATTTCAGTAGAATTGCAAGACGAGTCAAAAAAAATTATTAATAGGATTAAAAATTAGTGAATTTTTCAAAAAAAATTAATTTAAATTCAGAAACGAATTTAGATTTAACACCTATTGTTGATGTTGTTTTTAATCTTTTAATATTTTTTGCATTATCTTTAAATTTTAGTGAAATCACATCAAGTTTAAATATAAAGCTTCCAAAAGCAAAAAGCTCAGAAACTCTATCTGAGCAACAAATAATCGTAAGTATTGAAAAAAATAATAAAATTTATATTAATGATAAATTTTTATTTTTTGATGAAGTAAAAAATTTTTTAATCAGTCAAGACTCTACAAAAACAATAGTTATTAAAGCTGATGAAACGATTGATCATGGTTATGTTGTAAAGATTATGGATTTGATAAAATCATCAGGTTTTGAAAAAATTGGAATTGCTGTCAAAAGATCTGATAATTAGTTCAACATAGGTTCAAAATATATGAAAAATAAAATTTTATTAGGTTATTTTTTTATTATAGGTACAGCTTTTTTCACTGCATTTTCTTATATATTTGGTAAAAAAATTTCTGACTCTTTATATCCAGAAACAGTCGCTTTTTATTGGTTCTTTGGAGCTTTTCTTGTTGCTGTATTTAAAAGATTTTTTTTTACAGCTCTGGGGTTTAAATTTAAAGTTCCTTTATCGGATTTAGGAAAGTATAAAAAAATAATGATCTTATCATCAATAGTTACTGTTTTTGGTGCAGCTTCATGGGTTATAGCATTAAGAATAATAGGTCCACCTGCAACTTCTTTTCTGATGAAATTTCAAGTTCTATTTGCTGTTATTTTGGGAGTATTTTTTTTAAAAGAAAGATTATCAAAAACTGAAGTATTAGGAATTTTTTTAACAATCATTGGGGGATCATTAATCACATTTAATAATACGCGCATTGAACTTATAGGGTCATTTTATGCAATATCTGCTGCGTTTTTTTATTCCATTTTATTTATTATTGTAAAGAAAACTGCATCAGATTTAAATATGATTATGGTAGCAACTTTAAGGTCTACTGGCGTGGTAATAATTGGCTTTTTTTATCTTATAATTTTTAATAAATTTCAAATTCCAAATCTAAATGACTTTATCATGATATTGCTGGGTGGAACATGTGGAGCATTTATAGGTAAAGCTTTTCAATTTCAAGCTATAAAATTAGTTGATGTTTCAAGAACAACCGCAATAACACCATTAGAAGCAGTATTCGTTGTTTATCTATCTTATATTTACTTTGATACAATTCCGGATTATTTTAAATTGGCTGGTGGATTTTTAATTATTGCAGGAGTTTTTATTCTTTTACTTTTTAGAAAAGACAATATTAATTAGTAAAAGATTTTATAAATTTTTTTTCATCTTTGAATTTTTTAATTGATATATTAATTAATTTAGTAATTAAATTTCTATAAGTAATACCTGAATAATTAATTAATTTAGGAAACATACTTATGTCCGTAAATCCTGGAATTGAGTTTACTTCACTGAAAAATAAACCTTTGCTATTACTTTTTTTAGTTTTTCCATATAAGAAATCTATTCTTGCCATACCCTCACATTTTAACTCTTTAAATATTTTTTTTGCATCACTTTTAATTTTTTTTTCTAAACTTTTATTTTTGTTACATATAGTAGCAGGAATTATTAATTCCGATTTATTATCAACATATTTAGCTTTATAATCATAGAATTCAGATGATGGTTTTATTTCTCCTGGTGTTGAAACAAAGATTTCATCTTTATATCCAAAAACACTAACTTCAATTTCTTGAGCTTTTATAACAGCTTCCTCAACAAAGACTTCATTAGAAAATTTAAATGCTTTTCTGATATATTTTTTTATATTGTTAAAATTATTAATTTTATAAATTCCTATACTTGAACCAAGATTTGATGTTTTTACAAAACAAGGTGTACCAATTTCTTTTTTTACTTTTTTTATATCATTATCTAATGATTTCTCATGCACTATTAAATATTTACAAGTTTTTATATCGTTTTTTGTCACAATATCCTTAGATAAAATTTTATTCATAGTTAATGATGAACTTAATACATCTGAACCCACTGACGCAATATTCAAAATTTTGATAAAACCTTGAATTGCTCCGTCTTCTCCGGTCGTTCCATGTATAATTGGAAAAATTATATCAACTTTTATAGGTCTTTCACCATTTAATAAAAATACTTTTTTTCCACCTGGAGTCACGCTAATAGACGATTCATATGGCTTGAAATTGAGTTTTTTTTCTTTCCTATTAATTTTACAATGCTGTAAAATCCCTTTTTTTGAAATATAAATGCCAATCGGGTTAAATTTTTTTTTATCTATATTGTTTAATATGGAATTTGCTGAAATTATAGATATTTCATGCTCAACAGAAACTCCACCAAATATAATTGCAACATTTTTTTTAACCATTATTCAATAATACTCTTAAATTAATAAAATGTTTATTATTTTGGATATTTTTGGTACAATTTATAAGTTTTTACTTTTTAAAAAACCAATAAAAATAAGACATAGGGGGATTTATAATGTCTACTAAAGTAGTTATTAGTGAGCCTTTAAGAACAGCGATAGGAACTTTTGGAGGAGCCCTTCAAGATGTTTCTGCTGTTAAGTTAGGTGTAACTGTAGTAAAAGAAATTTTAAAAAGAACAGGGATTGAGCCTACACAAATCGATGAGTGTATTATGGGTAATATTCTTGGAGCAGGACAAGGTCAAAATCCTGCAAGACAAGTAGCTTTAGGAGCTGGCTTAGATTATGATACACCGTCATATTCTCTTAATAGAGTATGTGCGTCTGGTGTTCAATCTGTCGCTAATGCTGCTATGGCAATTAAGGCGGGAGATGCTGAATGTGTTCTCGCTGGTGGTATTGAAAATATGAATTTAGCACCATTTATTTTACCAAAAGCAAGATATGGATATAGAATGGCTCTTGAAGCTAGCGATCAAGTTCTTGATGGTATGGTATATGATGGCCTATGGGACATATTCAACAATTACCATATGGGAATGACTGCTGAAAATCTTGCAGAAAAATACAACATATCCAGAGAGGAACAGGATAAATTTGCTATTGAAAGTCAAGGTAAAGCAAAAAAAGCAATGAGAACAGGTGTTTTCAAACCAGAGATTGTTCCCGTTGAATTGGCAAAAGGTGTCTTTGATACTGACGAACATCCTCGTGAGGTTTCAATGGCTGCATTGAGCAGATTAAAGCCAGTATTTACTGAAGATGGTTCAGTTACAGCAGGTAATGCTTCAGGTATTAATGATGGAGCTGCTGCAATGATTGTTTCATCAGAAGAGAAAGCTAAAGAACTAGGCTTAAAGCCTGTTGGAGAGGTAATATCTTATGCGGTTTCAGGTGTTGAACCATCTGTTATGGGTATTGGTCCCGTGCCTGCTATGAATAAAGCTTTAGCTAAAGCAGGCTTAACAATAGATGATATAGATTTAGTTGAGCTAAATGAAGCATTTGCCGTTCAATCTTTGGCTGTTTTAAGTGATTTTCCTATTCCTGCTGAGAAATTGAATGTTAATGGTGGAGCCGTTGCACTTGGTCACCCTATCGGAGCGTCTGGAACAATTTTAATTGTTAAACTCTTACATGAAATGCAAAGAAGAAAGGCCAAAAGAGGTCTTGTTTCATTATGTGTGGGTGGAGGACAAGGTATTGCAATGGTTATTGAAAACCCCAATGCCTAGATAGATATGCAAGAGGATAGATCAAAACAATCAAAAGATGTTTTTAGTAGTAAACTTGAAGTTGAAACTAAAAAATTTTTTTTTGATTTAAAAGAGAATCATAAAGGCCAATTTCTTCGAATCACCGAAGTTAGTGGTGGAAGATCTAGCATAGTAATTCCCGTGGATGGACTTGGAGAATTCCAAGACCATCTGCTGGAAGTTATCAGTAAAGCCTCTTCAAGTTAAGCTTTTTTCATTTAATTCTTTAAAATTATTTTTTAATATTTTACACTCAATTTTTTTATCTTCTGACATTAGATAGGCTTCTTGCTCTTTATTTTCTTCATGATTAATAAAAGAAGAAAAGTATAAATTATTTTTATCAGAATATTCTAATGCAACAACTTCACCAATCTCCTCATTATTTTTTAATATTTTAAGATTTTTTATATTTGATATTAAGCTATTTATTTTAATATAAGCAAAATTTCTTTTCACCTGACCTCTATATCTTACTCTGGCAACTATTTCCTGTCCCAAGTAGCAACCTTTTTTGAAATCTATTAAGCTCCACAGATTTAATTCCATAGGGGTCTTATTTTTAAATGCATTAATACTAATTGGATTTCCATTCATAATGTAATTTTCAAGATTTGATTTATTCATTTCAAACAATTTCTCACTCTCATTAATTAATATTTTATTCTTGTTTGGATAAAACTCGGTAAAACTTTTATTTTCATTTTTACATTCGCTCACAGTTGAATATAAAAGTTTAGTTTTATTTATTTCAATATCCATTGATAATTTATATTTATTAATATTCTCTTCTAAATTTTCAAAGCTAATATTTTCAACTAAGTAAGTTTTTTCATAATTCTCTTTGGATTTATCAATATCCCACAATAACGATATATCATGAATAATTCTTCCTTTATTATTTAACCATAACGTTCTAACTTCATTTCTATCATTGTTCATTTCTATTTTATTAGTTGTTATATTATTAAAAAATTTAAGATAGTCTTTACCTGTTAACAAGTAAACATTTTTCTTAAATATTTGGGAATGTAAGGAATCAATCTTCATGTTATTATGATAAATAATTTTATAGGTGATGAAAAATGGAAAATAAAAAAGTAATTATAATTGGTTCAGGACCAGCAGGCCTTACAGCTGCAATTTATGCAGCTAGAGCAAACTTATCGCCGATAGTTTTTGAAGGGTTTCAGGCTGGCGGACAACTAACAATGACTACTGATGTTGAAAATTTTCCAGGATTCCCAGAAGGTGTTATGGGTCCAGACTTGATGGATATGTTGCGTAATCAGGCAAAAAGATTTGGTGCCGAATGTATATTAAAAAATGTTGATTCAGTAATAACTGATAAATATCCTTATATAGTTAGCGTAGGTGAAGAAAAATATTCAACAGATTCAATTATAATTGCAACAGGTGCTTCAGCAAAACTTCTAAATATTGATGGGGAAAGTATTCTCATGGGTAGGGGGCTTTCTACATGTGCCACTTGTGATGGTTTTTTCTATAAAGATAAAAATATTCATGTTATAGGAGGTGGTGATAGTGCAATGGAAGAAGCAATTTTCCTTACTAAATTTGCAAAATCCGTAACTATTATTCACAGACGTAATAAGTTGAGAGCTTCAAAAATAATGATAGATCGTGCAAAAAAGAATAAGAAAATTAAATTTTTGTTAGAGAAAACCCCTATAGAGTTTTTAGGCGACCATTCAAGTGGTTTAAATGGTATAAAGTTAAAAGATATAAACAACAATCAAATAGAAGACATTCAGACAGATGGTGTATTTATTGCAATAGGCCATAACCCCAATATTGATTTGTTTAAGGATACTATTCAAATTGATGAAAATGGTTATATTAAAACTCAAGATAAAACTTCAAAAACTAATTTAAAAGGAATTTTTGCTTGTGGTGATGTACAAGATAGTATTTATAGACAGGCAATAACAGCGGCGGGTTCTGGCTGTATGGCTGCTATAGATGCTGAAAGATATTTAGAGGATATAGCATAGATGAATTATAGAAATTTCCCCAAATGTCCCGAAATAAGCGTTTCAGAGGTTGGATTTGGTGTTTGGTCTGTTGCCACAAAGTGGTGGGGTGTAAAAGAAGAGAGTGTCGGGATCGAATTGCTAAGATTTGCTTTGGATAATGGAATTAATTTTTTTGATACTGCTGATGTCTATGGAAACGGATATGGTGAGGAAATTGTAGAAAAGGCTTTCTCAGGATCAAGACGCGAAATAATCATTGCTACAAAATTTGGATATGACATTTATTCTAACAGTGGTGAGAGAAAAGGGCATAGAGAACTTCCACAAAAATTTTCGAAAAAAGATATTAAATATTCATGTGAACAGAGTCTTAAGAGATTAAAAACTGATTATATTGATATTTATCAGATGCATAACCCTAGATTTGACTTTATAAATAATGATGAGGTAATTGAAACTTTAAATGAACTAGTAGATGAGGGTAAAATAAGATGTTGGGGTATGGCTTTAGGGCCTGATATTGGATGGCTAGAGGAGGGTATTGCCTCAATTAAAAAAAATCCAACATCACTACAAATTATTTTGAATCTATTAGAACAAGAGCCATCAAAGACTTTATTGGAAAATTCAAAAGATACAGACATTGGATATATAGCCAGAGTACCTCATGCTTCAGGAATACTGGATGGTAATTTTGATGAAAATAAAACTTTTTCATCCGATGATCACAGAAGCCATAGAAAACAAAAATGGATGATGAATGGTCTTAAAGCAAAAAAGGATTTAGAGTTTTTATTTAATGAGCATGATAGGTCAATGGGTCAAACTGCGATTCTTTATTCACTTTTCCAAAAAAATATCTGTTCTGTATTGCCTAATTTTACAACTAAAGCTGAAATTAAGAACTATTCAAAATGTAGTGATTTAAAACAGTTGTCTCAGAATGAAATTGATATAGTTAATAAGTTATGGGATGATTCGCATTCTAAGTTACTTGAACAACCTTTTTCAGATTCAATTACAAAACCTACACCAAGGTAGAAGATTCTTTTTTAGATATATTTTTGTAAATTAATGTTCCAATAGTTAAAACTAACATCGACCTTACTATACCTGCAGAAGCAGCTCCAACGTGTTGAAATTCGGTAATTAAAGGATACAAAATTAATATATATAATATGGATATAAAAAAAGACATAATAAGAAGAACTCTTGGTTTGTTGAATGATAAAATTGCAGGAGTTATCCAATATGATAAATTGTTAATTAACCCAGCAATTATCAATAAAACTAAAGCTGAGCTTGCATCTAGGTAATCAACCCCAAAAAAAATTGAGATTATATTTTTTGAAAATAGTAATATTATCGAGCCTATCGTCAATGATGCTATCCCTAAAATTTTGGTGGAATTAAAAATTAATTTTTGGAGATCAGCTAATTTTTTTTCTTTTACTAATATTACAAATTCAGGATATGCAATTTCTAATATTGGATCCATAATTCGTCTAAGTAATTTCGCGATACTTCTAGCGGCTTTAAATAGTCCAGAATAGAAAGGTCCAGCAATATATCCTATTAATAAAACTCCAAGATTCTTTTCATTAGCTAAATTAATAATACTTGCTAAATGAGTTGAAATAGCAAATTTTAAAAAATCTCTTTTTGGCCCAAAACTTTTAATATTTTTGAATTTAAAAGAATAGCTAAGCTTAGTAAATAATTCTATTAGAAATTTAATTCTGATTAAAAAACCCACAAATATTGAAGACCCCATACCTAAAATTATTAACTCCATTCTGTCAGTAAATTGAAGAATTATTAATACTATTACAAATCTTATTAAATTTGATAAAGAATTATTAATCAATATATATTTATATGAATCTGATGATCTAAAAAAACTATCAATAGTTTCATTAGTAGTAACTAAAATACATAAAAAGCTATAAATTAGAATTAGGTTTAATAGATTTATCTCAAAATTAAAAATATAATCTATAAAAAAATATGAAAATGAACATATTATTACACAAGCTATAATAGAAGTTTTTAAACTTAATTTTAATGACCAACATAAAATATCGGAACGAATAGTCGTATCATTTTTATGATCTCCTAAAAATTTAATTGTTGCTTCCCATACTCTTAAACTTAGAAGTATGTTACAAATTTCTACAAATGAAATAGCAATGGATAGTATCCCAAAGTTTTTAACACCAATTTCTCTAGCAACTATAAAAATAGTTAAAGCAGAAGAAATTCCACCCAAAATTTTACCACTCCCTAGTAGTTTAAAATTTTTAATAACTCTTTTATAAATTTCATTGATATACATGTGAATATGATAATTCTATATTAGATTTTATTAAATTAATCATATTTTTTAATAATGGCAAAGTAGGTTATATTTAGTTATCCATGAGTAAAAAAATCATATTAACCGGCTGTGCTGGTTTTATTGGATATCATACAGGTTTATTATATTTAAAAAAAGGTTATAAAGTTTTAGGGATTGATAACATAAATGATAGCTACGATAAACAACTTAAAAAAAAGAGGCTAGATCACTTAAAAAGAGATAAAAATTTTATTTTTAAAAAATGTGATATTGAAAATTTATCCAAGTTAGAAAATATATTTAAATTTTTTAATAAGGGCACTAAACCAATTGCTATTATAAATCTAGCAGCAAAAACAGGAGTCAGAAAATCAACGTCAGAACCTAGATTATATTTTCAATCAAATTTAATGGGGGCATTAAATATAGCACAATGCGCATTAAAATTTAAAATTAATAAAATTGTACATGCATCAACATCTAGTGTGTACGGTAACTCTAATGAAAAAAGTTTTAGTGTTGATTCAGAAACCAGTAGTCCTGTATCAAATTATGCAGCCTCGAAGAAATCATCAGAAGTATTAATGCACGCCATAAATAAAATCCATAAAATTAATATAACAATTCTTAGATTTTTTACTGTTTATGGACCTTTTGGCCGACCTGATATGAGTCCTTTTATCTTTATTGAATCTAATTTGAGAAAAAAACAAATAACTCTTTATGGAGATGGTAATCAAAAGAGAGATTTTACATATGTTGACGACATTGCTACAGGAATATTTAAATCTCAAAAGCTAAAAGGTTTTAACATCCTCAATTTGGGGAATAATAGACCAATAAAAATAAATAACCTTTTGAATACGATTAAAAAATTATCAAATACCCCTAACAAAATTAAAAAAACACGTTCTCTATTAGTGGATGTTAAATATACGTCTGCTAATATTGATAAGACTTTTGATTTAATAAAATGGGAGCCATCAACTAAATTTGAAATTGGAGTTTCTAAAACATTTAAATGGCATCAAGAAAATAGAAAATGGTTAAAAAAAATAAAGATTTAGTAAAAAAATTAATCAAAATTTCCAATTATTACGGTCAACGCTATGATTTAATTCAAGCTGCAGGCGGAAACTCGTCAATTAAATTTGGTAATAAAATGTTAATAAAATCTAGCGGATATTCTCTGGCAGAATTAAGTTATGAAAATGGTTATTCTGAAGTTGATAATAAAATACTTTTGAAATATTTAAATTCTGTTAAAGATAAAGAAATTCATATTAAGGATGAAAATAGGTCATTTAATATATTATCAGAATCTTTACATTCTGGATCAAATCCATCAATTGAAACTCTTGCACATTCAATTCTAAAAAAATATACTATTCACCTGCATCCATTAGCTTGTAATATGATGAGTGTTCAAGCTTCATCACGTGAATTATTTAAAAAAATTTTTAAAAGTGATATAAGTAAAAATAATATCTTTTATATAAACTATAAAACTCCTGGTATAGCTTTGGCACAAGAAATTTATAATATTTTGAACGGTAAAGTGCCGAGAGCAATTTCTTGTGGTTTTATATTAGAAAATCATGGATTAATATGCACTTCGTCTTCTATAAATGGTTTGTTTAATTTTACCGAATACATAACAAATAAAATTGAAAAATATTTAAAACTCGATTTTAACGATTATAAGCAAACAACCATTATTTCAAAAAATCTTGAAATTATTGGTTATAAAAATCTCTCGGTAACACTATGCGAGGACTATAAAATTAATTCTTTTTTGAAAAAAAATAATTTATCAAAGGTAAAAAAACCACTTAACCCTGATAGTTTACTTTACTGTGGAATTGATATATTAAATGTAAATTCAAATATTAAAAAAAATCTAATGAATTTTTATAAGAAATATAATAATTATCCACGTGTAATTTATTTCAAAAAGAAAATTTTCTTTGTTTCAGAAAATATTTTAAAAGCTAAGGAAATTGAAGATGTTTTTAAATCACATCTTTATTTATATTCACAAAATAATGTTAAGAGAGCATTATCAAAAGAAAATATTAAAAGGCTTGAATCTTATAACCCACAAAAAAATAGGCTTAGATTTTGGTTTGATTATGCTGGAAAAATAAAGAAATAATTTTTCTGGATCTCGATAATATTTTATATAATAACTTTTGTAAAAATTTAGGTGTTTTTAGAATTAGTTTCAATATCTTATTTTCAATTCCTATAGTTTCTAAAGCTTTGTTTATAGCTTCAAATTCATAGTAAATATTTTTATCTGTTTCAAAAATAATTGATTTTCCTTTCACTGTATAGTCTTTAATTTTTATATTTTGATTTTGCTTAACTATTTTTTTTCCAAAGTTACTACAAATTGTACAATTTTTATCAATATATAAATACATTACTTTCTTATTAAAATTCATATTTAATTACCGATTTAGCTTTTTGAATATTACTGTTAATTGTTTCTTTTAGATAGTTTTCTATCTCGGAATGTCTACTCATTTTTAAGCATTCTTTCAGAACATCTTCACAATAATGCTGTTCTAATTCATTCATTGCACTCTTGATTATAGGAATTGAGTGTGAATTCATACTCAGTTCATTTACTTTAAGTCCAACAAAAATTGGTAAACTTAATAAATTACTTGCCATTTCTCCACATACTGAAACATATTTATTATTTTCAACAGAGGTAACAATATTATATAACATTTTTATAATTGATGGTTGATAGTAATTCCATATTGACCTTAAATCTTTATTGTTCCTATCTGCTGCCAAAACGTATTGAATCAAGTCGTTGGTTCCTATACTAATAAAATCAACCTTACTACTTATTTCTTTGGTAATTAATGCAGCAGAAGGAGTTTCAATGACAACACCTATTTCAAATAGTTCATTAAGTTTATATTTCATATTAATATTATTAATAATCTCATTAGCTTCTATTATTTCTTCTATTGTTGAAACCATGGGCAGTAATATTTTTATTTTTTTCTTAGTTGTATTACAAACTCTTAAAATTGCCTCAATTTGATCTGCAAACATCTCAACATTAGCAAGGGAGTATCTAATTCCTCTGACACCCATAGCAGGATTAATTTCATCTTCCCCTTGTGTTGCTAATTTATCACCACCAATATCCAATGTTCTAATTGTAACTTCATCAAAGTGATTTGAGGACAAAAGATTAATATAATTATCAAATTGCTCATCTTGTGTCGGGAAGCGATCGGTACTAGTAAATAAAAATTCGGTACGGTACATTCCAATTCCTTCTGCACCATATCTTATTGCTGAATTTATTTCAGAAACTATTTCGATATTAGCTTTTGTAAATATTTTAAATTTATCCTTTGTTACAGAGGATAATTTTGAAAATTCTAAAAGATTCTCTTCTAAAATCTTATACTCTTTATCAAGTTTGATCATTTCTTCTTTTTCATCTTTTTTTAATTGCCACGAAACAATTCCTTTATATCCATCAACATAGACTTTTTGTCCCGGAGGTAATTGATGGCTTAAATCACCTAACGACATTATTGAAGTAAGATTTAAAGATCTAGCTATAATAGCTGTGTGAGAGGTAGGTCCTCCCAAATCCATTATTAATCCAACAACATTAGAATTTTGGCAATATTTAAGTGCATCTAGTGGAGATAAATCATGTGCAAGTAAAATTGAATTTTTTTTGAATTCAATTGATGATTCACTTTTTCCACGTAAATTTTTAATAAGTCTTTCAGCAATATAATAAAAATCTGCAAGTCTTTCTTGCATATAAAGGTCTTTTACCTTAGAAAAATTTTTGCTTTTATCAGTTAATACACTGTTCAGAGCCCATTCAGCATTAATTAATTCTTTTTTTATTTTTTGTATAACCTCTGAAACAAGAATTTCATCTTCTAAAACTAAAATATTAAAGTCTAATATATCTATATGTTCTGACTTTAATCCATAGGAACTTGAGTTTTTTAGTTCACTAATTTCTTTCAGGGATAGTTCTAATGCAGTTTGTAGCCTATTAATCTCAGTATATATCTCACTTTTTGTTATTTTTTTCTTTTCAACAATCGTACGTGCCTGATTAATTAATATAATATTTCCTGACACAAATCCATGTGAAACTGCTACGCCTTTTTTTTCATAACTCATTCGGATTCACCAAATTTATTATTGATTAAATTTTCAAGTTCATTCAATGCATCACTGCTATCGGTTCCTTCAATATGAATTTTGATTTCAGTTCCGTAACTTGCAGCTAATGAAAGAAGTCCCAGAATGCTTTTTGCATTAACTTTAAGCCCATTATATTCGATAAAAATATCAGAAATATATTTATTGGATATTTCCACTAATTTTGATGAAGCACGAGCATGAAGCCCTAGTTTGTTTATTAATTTTAAAGTTTTAACCATATTAATTTTTAATAACCACTTTTTTATGTTTTATAAACATTTTGAATTTATTTGTTTTTAGTGAAATTTTAAATGGTACTTTATAGCTTAATCCTTTAATTTCTCTAAAATCAAAATACTCCACAATTGCATACCTACCATCATCAATAGAAACTTTATTAATTTGCATTTGATCATTTACAAAAAAAGTAATTCCATCTTCTTTTATTTTTAAAATATTATTTTTGAATGGTAAAATTTTTGCGGATTCAAATGGAGTGAATATTGTACCTTTTAAAATATTTATAAGTTCAAAAGTCTTAATCGGTAAATCTAGCCTCTTGGTAAAAATTCTTAGATTTAAATTTTCTTCGCTTCTTTTTTTTTCATCTTTAAATATTCTATTAAATGTCGCATCTTCTCCATTAGATATAAATTCAGCAACCTTTATTTTAAACTTGTAAATTTTTATTTTTAAATTGTTCTCTCCATTAAGTTCAAAAGTTTTACTAAAATTAAACTTTTTTCCATCAATAAATATATATTCAACATCACTCTTATATCTTACTTTTTCAATTTCTTTCTTTTTATTTGAGCTTAGTTGTGATATTTCATCAACAATTATAGTTCTAGGGTTGAAAAACTTCTTTATTTCTGAAGAATTCAAATTTAATGTAAATATTAAAAATAAAAAAAATAATTTTTTAATCATAAGAATAAATTTTATACTAATACTATTAATTAATTGAAAATATAATTTATTTCGTTTTAATAAAATTATGCATGATATTTTGCAAAAAGTAATCAATTCTGAGCGTATTGATAAAGATGATGCTCATTATATATTAGACAATATTAATACTTTGGATATTGGAAGAATTGCTATGATTAGAAAGAATTCCTTAGATCCATCCACAAATGTTTCATTCGTAATAGATACTAATCCAAATTATACAAATATTTGTGAGACAGATTGTTCCTTTTGCGCCTTTTGGAGAAAAAAAGAACATAGTGATTCATACACTTTGACTGTAGACAAAATATTAGAAATAGTAAAAACATCGTATCATAATGGAGCCACCACAGTTCTCCTTCAAGGAGGGCACAATCCAGAGTTAAGATTAGAATATTATCTAGAAATAATTGATAAAATAACAAGTGAAGTACCAAATATTCATTTACATGCTTTTTCTGCTCCTGAAGTTTTTTCAGTTGCAAAATATTCAAAGATAAGTACGAAAGAAGTCCTTAAAAATTTTTGGAATCATGGATTAAGAACTATTCCAGGTGGTGGTGCTGAAGTTTTATCTAATAGAGTTAGAAAAAGAATAAGTCCTTTAAAAATTGATGCAGATAATTGGATGCGAATTACTGAAGAGGCTCATAATATTGGGTTTAAATCAACTGCAACAATGATGTTTGGACATGCAGAAGAGGATGAAGATATTATTGAACATCTTTTTAAAATTAGAAATTTGCAAGATAAAACTTCTAATTTTTTATCTTTTATCCCTTGGACTTTTAAGCCTGAAAACACTTTTATGGAAAATAAAATTTCTACTGAAATTGGGGGAGACAGGTACCTTAGAGTTTTAGGTTTATCGAGAATTTTCTTGGATAATTTTAAATATATTCAAGGCTCATGGTTTACTCAAGGCTTTAAGGTTGGAGGAGTTTCACTCCATTATGGAGCTAATGATGTTGGTGGAACTTTACTTCAAGAGAATGTTTTAAAGTCTGCAAATAATCCCTATAGAGCAGGAATTGAAGAGATAGTACATATAATTAGATCAGAGGGTTTTCAACCTATACAAAGAGATACATTCTATGAAAAAATTAAAGAGTATTAATGGATGCAAATATTTATAAATTATCAATATCTTTTCTATATAAACTTTTATCTTTATTCCATTCATTAATCTTTTTATATATATTTTTAATTAAGTTTTGCTTTTCCTCCAACCCTACATCATTAAAAGATTTATTTAATATTATATCTTTATAGATTTTATAAAAAAAAGCCTGTTCTAATTGTGTTTTTGTTCCTTCTATACTGCCAAATTCAATACAACAAATTGAATCTGCTAAAATTTTAATATTTTTCTCATCGAATTTTAAAAATAAATTTAAAGATAGAATAAATGTGTTAAGGATAAACCTTTCAATTTCTACTAAATTATTATTATTTAAATACTTAATTAAGATATTTTTTGGCAAAACAACTCTATTTTTGTAAAAGACTCGAGGAATATCATCATAATTGAATAAATTATCATTAAATTCTCCAATATCATGAATTTTCTTAAAGTAATCCCTTATTTTAGACCAAAATTGAATTTTCAAATTATCTAATTTTTTTTCCATTTTAAGCAATTGAATAAAATATACATTATATGTAAAATAGTTAATGTTTTAAAGGGGACACTGTTATGGATTTAAAGAAATTAGAGAAACAAATTCTTGATAATAATGAGTCTATTGATTTTGAACAAGCACTTGAGCTTACAAAAATACCTAAAGAAAAAGTTTTAGAACTTACAAGCTTGGCCAGAAAAGTTACTGTTAAATATAAAGGTGATGGGGTTTTTCTGAGATCAATTATAAGTGCTAAAACAGGTGACTGTTCCGAGGACTGTTCTTTCTGTTCTCAGTCGGTTCACTTTTCTTCTCCAATATCTAAGCACGCAGTCTTAGATCCAGATGAAGTGTTACAGGCTGCAATTCAATCACAAAAGATGGGAGCTTTTGATTTTTGTATCGTAATTGCTGTAAAAGGTCCAAGTAAAAAACAATTCGAAAAAGTTTTAGAATCCATTCATTTAGTTAAAAAGAATACTAATTTAGAAATAGGTTGCTCTCTTGGGAGTTTAACCAGGGAACAAGCATTTGCATTAGGTAAGGCAGGAGTTTGGAGATATAATCACAATCTTGAAGCATGCAGGGAGTTCTTTCCTAATATTTGTACAACACACAGTTACGATGAAAGACTAGGTACCGCAAAGCTGGCTAAAGAAGCTGGTATGGAACTTTGTTGTGGTGGAATTATTGGAATGGGGGAATCTGTTGAACAAAGAATTAAATTTGCATTTGAAATAAAAGAATTAGATCCACATACAGTTCCTATTAATTTTTTAAACCCAAGACCTGGAACACCTTTGGGACATTTAAAGCCTTTGCCGAGTATTGAAGCTGTCAAAACAATAGCTATATGGAGATTGATAATGCCCGATAAAGTTTTAATGTCTGGTGGAGGTAGAGAAATAACACTTAGAGATTTACAGTCTATGGGAATAGTTGCGGGAGCAAATGGAATGATAATTGGAAATTATCTTACAACTGAAGGTAGACCTCCAGAAGATGACTTAAAAATGATAGAAGATTTACAAATGCCAATAATGGATAGGTATAACAATAAAATTTAGAGATGTCTTCAAAAACAAAAATTCAAGAATATGATTTAGAGTATATTTGGCATCCTTTTACTCAGATGAAAGAATATGCTGAGGAATCACCACTAGTTATAGAGGATTCTGAAGGAATATATCTAATTGATTCGGAAGGTAATAGGTACATTGATGGGGTATCATCCTTATGGGTTAACATCCACGGCCATAATTCTGAAAATATAAATAAGGCTATAAAAAAACAAATTGATAAAATTGCACATTCAACTTTACTTGGTGTTACAAATCCGTCCGCATCAATATTAGCTAAAAAGCTAATAGATATATCTCCTGATGGTTTGAGGAAAGTATTTTATTCAGGTGATGGAGCTAGTGCTGTTGAAGTTGGTTTAAAAATGGCATTTCAATATTGGATATTAAAAGGAAAGCCAGAAAAAAAGAAGTTTGTTTGTCTTAAGGATGGGTACCATGGTGATACGTTAGGTGCAGTTTCTGTTGGTGGTATTGATCTTTTTCATTCAACATTTGAACCTTTGCTTTTTGAAAGTTTCAAAGTTAGTTCATATGATAATACTGAGTCTTTTTTAAACGAGCTCAATTTAACTTTAAGTGAAAACTCGAACGAAATTGCTGCGTTAATATTAGAACCATATGTTCAAGCGGCTGGAGGGATGAAAGTTGCAAGTGATGGTTATTTAAAAAAGGTAAGAGGAATGTGTGATGAATATAATATTCTACTAATTCTTGACGAAGTGGCAACTGGTTTCGGTAGAACAGGAAAGATGTTTGCCTGTGAACATGATTCTGTTACTCCAGATATATTAGTATTAGGAAAAGGTCTGACTGGTGGGTATTTACCACTCTCGGCTACAATAACAACACAAGATATCTTTGATACTTTTTTAGGTGACTATGAAGAGTTAAAAGCTTTTTTTCACGGTCATAGTTATTCGGGAAACCCTCTTTCATGTGCTGCAGCTATTGCAAATTTAGAAATTTTTGAAAATGATAAAACTTTAATAAAGTTAAAAGATAAAATAGAAATTTTTGAAAATGAACTAAAGGAGTTTAAAGGGTTAAAAAATGTAGGGGATGTTAGGAATAAAGGACTTATGGCTGGTATAGATCTAGTAAAAGATAAAAATAAAAAAATTGATTTTGATATCAGAGATAGAATCGGAAAGAAAGTTTGCGATCATGTACTCAATGAAGGTGTTTTACTTAGACCTTTAGGAAATACTATAGTCTTAATGCCACCCATATCAATTAATGAATCCGAAATAAAAAAACTTGCAAGATCTACATATAAAGCCATAAAAGAAGTAACTGAAAACAATGAATAAAGATTTCAACAATTGGCTGATTAATGAAGTAAATGGAATCAAAAAGAAAAATTTACATAGAAAATTAATAGAAATTGAATCAAGTATGTCCCCTGAAATTTCTATTGGTAAAAAAAAGTATATTCAATTCGCATCAAATAATTATTTGGGGATGACCACGAAAAGACAAGTTATCAGCCGTTCATCAAAAATTTTAGAAAAATATGGTACTGGTACAGGTGGATCAAGACTAGTTACCGGTACATCAGATTTGCATAATAAACTTGAAAGAAAAATAGCAAAATTTAAAAAAACTCAAGATGCAATTATTTTTAGCTCAGGCTACTTGGCAAATATTGGGGTTATATCTTCAATAGCTAGAAAGGGTGATTTAATTTTCAGCGATGAACTTAATCATGCCTCTTTGATTGATGGTGCAAGAATGTCAAAAGCAAATATTATTATTTATAGACATTGCGATATGACTCATCTTGAAGATGAATTAAAAAAAATTAAATCCAATGTAAGAAAAATAATTATAACGGATAGTGTTTTTAGTATGGATGGAGACATTGCGCCATTGGATGAAATAGTTTCGTTGTCTAAGAGGTACAATTGTATATCAATGATAGATGAAGCTCATGCAACTGGAGTCTTAGGAAAAGATGGTAGTGGTGCATCTGAAATGTTTGGTGTACAAAAAAATATTGATATCTGTATGGGAACTCTTTCTAAGGCTGTTGGCTCGGTTGGAGGATACGTTGCAGGCTCAAAAGTTTTCATAGATTTTTTAAAAAATAGAGCAAGGTCATTTATTTTTGATACCTCTTTACCTGCATCAAATTTAATGACCTCGATTGTTGCTATAGAAAATATACAAAAATCTAAAAAATTAAGAGAAAAATTATTTTTTAATATTAATAGTATTACTAATTTTCTAAAGGAAAATAATTTTGAATATGTCAGTAGTGGCACTCCAATAATTCCAATAATATTTGGAAGTGAAATTAAAACATTGAAAATATCAAAATTTTTATTTGATAATGGAATTTATATTCCTGCGGTTAGGCCTCCATCTGTTCCAAAAGGATCATCTAGAATAAGAATAACTTTAATGTCGAATCACACACTGAAACATATAAACAAATTAAAAGCTTTACTTAAAAAATTAAAAGCTTTTAGATAAATTAGTTATTAGTAAATATTTTAATTATAGGTAAAATTTAGACACATTAATTATATAATATTATGGAAAAAAAAGACGAATTTGAACTTTTCTGGAAATTATTACTTGGTAGAAAAGTAAATAAAAAAAAAGCTAAAGAAGTTTATATTAAAATCAAAACATCATTATCGCCACAAGAGTTAGCTAGACGTTTTAATATTTTATATAAAACTACAGGTGAAGAAAAATATGTCCCCCATCCAGAAAGATGGTTGAGAAATGAAAGATGGAATGATGAAATTGATGATAATAATAGAGATAAAGGAGTTTTCAGAGATAAGGATGGCTTTATAATTACAGAGGAAGAATGGAAAGATCAAAACAAATTAAATTAAAGTTAGGTTACATAGTTTGAAAAAAGTAATATTTCTTCTATTAGATGGAGCCAGATCTGATATTTTATTCGAGGAACTTAAAAAAAATAATTTACCAAATTTAAAAAAAATTATTGATGAAGGTTCACACAATGAAGGTGTTACTGTTTTTCCATCAACTACTGGTCCAGCATACATACCTTTTTTGACTGGAACATATCCTGGACCGGCTAATATGCCCGGTATTAGATGGTTTGATAAAAATATGTATAGTAAAAGAAAATTTGATTCTGGTTCACATAGAAGCTATGTAGGTTTCGAAAATATTTATTTCAATTCAGATATTAAAAAATCATATAAAACTCTGTTTGAGATAATACCTAAGTCGATTTCAATTTTTAATGAGATTACCAAGGGGCTTAAAAAATCACAAAATTTAACAAGGAACTCTAAAATATTTTATAAATTACTTTCACATTTTTACGGTTCGACCATAATTGATTCATCAGCATTTAAAAAATTATTTAAGGTATTAAATGATGACTTTAATTTTTATTTTTGTTGTCTTTATGGAATAGACTCAATTTCACATATTAAAGGATCAGATCATAGTGATGTAAGGGAACTATATAAAAAATTTGATGATAACCTTGGATTATTAGTTAGTAAATTAAAAAAAAATAATCTATGGAATGATAGTCTTTTAATTATAACAAGTGATCATGGTCATACAAATACAAATAGGCATTTTGACTTAGTTGATTTCTGTAAAAGTATCGGTAAACAAGTTTTCTATTATCCATTAATATTACAAAAATTTTACAAAGATTTTAATTGTTCGGTTATGGTATCAGGTAACTCAATGGCGCATATTTATTTAAATGAGAATTTCAATTGGTCAGAAAAATTTAATATAAATAATCATAAAGATTTTTTAAATTTGTTACTAAAAAATGATGCGGTAGATATTGTTGCTTATAAAAATCCCAAGGAAGAAATAATAGTTGAAAGTATGAATGGTAAAGCAATCATTAGAGATGCTGAATCTGATATTTATTATCAACCATTAATTAATGATCCATTTAAATATAATATTTCAGAAGGTTTTTATAGTGCTGACAAATTATTAGAGCTAACAATTAATACTGATTATCCAGATGCAATTGTTCAAATTGTTCAAATTTTTAAATCAAATAGGTCAGGAGATATAATAGTGAGCGCTAACAATGGATATGATTTTAGAGAAAAATATGAATTTCCTGAACATAGGTCTTCTCATGGTTCTTTGAGAAGAGAACATATGCAAATACCTATAATCTTAAATAAAAAAATCATAAATGACTTTCCTATTAGAACAATTGATATCTTCAGCACGATTTTAGATTTTTTGAAATTTAATACTAAAAATAATTCGGTTGGAAAGAAATTAAATATTAATTGAGTCAGATCTAATTAAGAGTTTTTTTATATCAATATAAACATCCTCTTCTTTAGTTTTTAATGACGCACTTAATTCTTTGACTATTCGATTGAATGCTGTTTCAAGAATTTTTTGTTCCCCAAATGATAAATCTTTATTCTTGGATATATCATTAATTTCCCTAAATACCTCACCTGCCATTATAATATTTCCGCTTTTAAGCTTTTCTGTATATGTCCTATATCTTTTATTCCAACTTAAATTTTCAGGAATTTTATATTTACTTTTACCTTTAATCAAAGACCATAAATTTTTAAGTTCATTTTTTTTAGCAACAGGTCTAAGCCCTCTGGCTTGAACTGATCCTTCAGGAATCATAACTGTTATATCACTCTCAATTACTTGAAGTATTAGGAAATTTAATTCTTGATCTCCGATTTGTTTTTTTTCAATAGAGATTATTTTAACTAGGCCATGTGAAGGATATACTGCATTATCGCCTACTTTATACACTTATATATTATCTCACATACTCGATACTTCATCAATTTATAAATTTTAGAATTGACATAATTTTTTTAAAGATTATATAATTTGTTGATGAGTGTTGAAAACTTGTTGATACAATATAAAAAATTTTTAAATGGTAAAGGTTTTTCCGTTGAGACTGTAAAAACTTATTTTGATGATATAAATCATTATATAAAAATGAATAAAATTCATGATTCTAACTTAAAAGTAATGTTTCAAGAAGATTCTTTAGTAAAATATTTCGAAGATTTATTAACATTAAATGTTGATAACTATAAAAAAAGTACAGTTGTTAAAAAAATCTCTTCAATATCAAAATTTTTAGATTTTTTAAAAAGAGAAAAGGTTATTGAAAAAAATTATATAAAAGATATAAATAGAAAAGAATTAGTAGGTAAGTATAAATTACAAAAAACTCCAACTAATTATCTTGATCAAAAAAAAATTTACACTTTAACTAAAACTTTATTAACTGAATTTGATAAATCCAAGGATATGATTAAACGAAGAAATATTGTTATTTTTTTGTTATTAATTTTTTCTGGATTAAGAGCATCAGAAATAATAAATATAAAAGTTAATGATATAGATTTTATAAATAAAGAGATAAAAAATATTAAAAGAAAAGGGGGTAAAATAACAAGTATCCCAATAGATAATAATTATTTATTTAACCCTTTGAAGAGTTACATTGAAACTTTTATAGATAATTATTCATATATTTTTATTACAAAACAATATAAAAAGATATCAAGACAAATTGTCTACAAAGCTGTTTCCAATATTTCTATGAAATATCTAGGATATGGAATACACCCACATTCATTAAGACACTCATTTGCAACAGCATTAATTGTAAATGGTGCCACAACAGCTCAAGTACAAACAATGTTAGGGCACAAAAATATTGTATCAACAGAGATTTATGAACATGTAAATCAAATAAAAAAGAAGTATAATTTAATTAAGGATTTTTATAATAAAGATGAAGCAAATTAAAGCAACAACAATTTTATGTGTTAAAAAAGATAATGAAGTTTCAATTAGTGGTGACGGTCAAGTATCTTTTGGAGATTCTATACTAAAGTCGGGAGCCAAAAAGGTAAGAAAAGTTTATAATAATCAAATATTGATTGGATTTGCAGGTGCTACCGCAGATGCCATAACATTGTTTGAAAAATTTGAAGCAAAGTTAGATGAGTTTAAGGGTAATCTCAGAAGATCATCAGTTGAATTAGCCAAAGAGTGGAGAACTGATAAAATATTAAAAACTTTAGAAGCAATGATGATAGTTGCTGATAAAAATGAGATTTTTCTTATATCAGGAAGTGGCGATGTCATAGAACCTGATATACCAATTTGTTCAGTAGGATCCGGTGGTTTTTACGCCTATTCAGCTGCAAAAGCCTTATATAATTACTCCGAATTAAGTGCGAGTGAGATTACAATAAATTCTTTAACTATTGCATCTGAAATTTGCATATATACAAATAATTCAATTACTACTGAAGTTTTAAAATGATTATGGATGAAATTTTATTAACACCCAGAGAAACAGTATCAGAACTAGATAAATATATCATTGGTCAATCTGAAGCAAAAAAAGCTGTAGCAATTGCTTTAAGAAATAGATGGAGAAGGCAAAAGGTTAGCTCTAATTTGAAGGATGAAATTTTGCCAAAAAACATCTTAATGATTGGACCTACAGGAGTTGGTAAAACAGAGATTGCTAGACGTCTTGCAAAATTATCTAATGCACCTTTTATTAAAATTGAAGCTTCCAAGTTTACTGAGGTTGGATATGTAGGAAGAGATGTTGAATCCATGGTAAGAGATTTAGTAGAAATTTCTGTCAATATGGAATCTGATCTAAAGAAAATATCTATAAATGCTAAGGCTGAAGAAATGGCTGAAGAAAGAATTTTAGATAATCTATTATATAAAGAAGAAAAAAATAATGACACACGTCAAAAATTTCGAAAAATGTTTAGAGAGGGTAAGTTAGATGAAAGAGAAATAGAAATTTCTATACCCGTTAAATTCTCACCCATTCAAGTTATGTCTAATAATCCTAATGAAGATATTGATAATAACATGTCTGATATGCTGGCAAATTTTTTCCCTGAAAAAGAAAAAAAAAGAAAAGTAAAAGTTGTTGATGCATATAAAATATATATAGATATAGAGGCAGATAAGTTATTAGATAAAGATAAAATTAACGAGGATGCAATCATTAGAGCTGAACAGTTAGGGATAATTTTTATTGATGAAATAGATAAAATTGCAAGAGGTTCGTCCTCCAGCTCAGGTCCTGATATTTCACGTGAAGGGGTACAAAGAGATCTCCTGCCAATTGTAGAGGGTTCATCAATTAAGACAAAATATGGAATGATAAAGACAGATCACATACTCTTTATTGGTGCAGGTGCTTTCCATACGAGTAAGCCATCAGATTTAATACCCGAATTGCAGGGGAGGTTTCCTATCAGAGTAGAGTTAAATTCACTCGATGCAAAAGATTTTAAAAATATTTTAACTGAGCCAAACAATGCTCTTTTAAAACAATATAAAGAATTACTGAAAACTGAATCAATTAATATTAAATTTACTGATGATGCAGTTGAAGAGATTGCAAATATATCAGTACAAATTAATGAACAAAATGAAAATATAGGTGCTCGAAGATTACATACCGTATTAGAAAAAATTATTGAGGATATATCATTTTCAGCTCCTGACATGAAAGATAAAGAAATTTCAATAGATTCAGATTATGTTAATAAAAAATTAGAAAGTATAGTTAAAGATAGAGATTTAAGTAAATATATTTTATAATTCCTATTTCTTATATTATGAAAAAATATATAAAAATTGCACAAACTTTGGTTGAAGCATTACCATATATCAAAGAATTTAATAATAAAATAGTTGTTGTTAAGTATGGAGGAAGTATAGGGACAGACGATTTCCTAAAATTTGCTAAAGATATTATTTTAATGAAACTTGTAGGAATTAAGCCCATTGTAGTCCATGGAGGTGGACCTGAAATTTCAAAAGCTTTAAAGTTAAAGAAAATTCCATCAAACTTTATCGATGGTTTAAGAGTGACTTGTTCCGAAACAATTAAAATTGTTGAAAGTGTTTTATGGAAAACAATTAATAAAAAAATAGTTAATAAAATTAAAGAAAATGGTTTAAAATCCATAGGCCTCTGTGGAAAAAATAAAGAACTACTATTAGTAAAAAAATTTAAACCAAAAAAAAATATTGATATTGGAAGAGTTGGGGAAATCATAAAAGTTAATAAATCATTAATTAAAAATTATTTAGACTCTGATTATATTCCTGTTATAACCCCCCTTGGGATCAATAAAGAAGGCTTAATATTTAATATTAATGCAGATAATGCAGCTTCAAAAATTGCATCATCATTAAAAGCCGAAAAATTGATAATTTTAACAAATGTAAGAGGTATCAAAGATCAAAATAATAATTTAATTTCATCTCTCACCAAGAGATCGGCCAATAGTTTAATTAACAAGGGAATTATAGAAAAAGGAATGGTTCCCAAAGTTGGATGTTTGGTTGATGCACTTACTAATGGTGTAAAAAAAGCTCATATTATTGATGGTAGAACTGATAATGCTATCATATTAGAAATGTTTACAGATTCAGGAATTGGAACTGAAATATTATTAAGAGGATAACTTGATAAAAAATCTTAAAAACGACAACCTGAAATATGTAATAGGTAATTATTCTAGATATCCTATTTCAATAACTCATGGAAAAGGTACTTATGTATATGATTCGACATCTAAAAAGTATTTAGATTTTATCACTGGAATTGCAGTAAATAATTTAGGGCATGATAATTTAAAAATTAAAAATTCTATTACTAAGCAATTAGATAAATTAGTTCATATTTCAAATCTTTTTTTAATTGAAAATCAAGTAAAATTTGCAAAATCTTTGGTTTCCTCCTTGCCAGGGCATAAAGTATTTTTCTGTAATAGCGGTACCGAAGCTAATGAAGCAGCATTTAAACTTGCAAGAAAATGGGGAATATTTAATAACAAAAAAATTATTGTTTCAGTTACTGGCGCCTTCCACGGAAGAACATTCGGATCACTAACTGCAACTTGGCCAAAAAAATATAAAGAAGGTTTTTATCCTTTAGTGTCTGGATTTAAAAATACAAAATTTAATGACATTTCTCATTTTAAAAACTTAATTAAAAAATATAAAGACATACTTGCTGTAATTATTGAACCTATTCAAGGCGAAGCAGGAGTTAAAATTGCTGATAAAAATTACTTAAAAGAATTAAATTCTTTATGCAAAAAAAATAATATTCTTCTCATTGCTGATGAGGTACAAGCTGGCATGGGTAGAACAGGTAAGCTATTTTCATTTCAACATTATGATTTTAAGCCTGATATTATAACGTTAGCAAAAGCTTTAGGTGGAGGCCTACCTGCTGGAGCAATTATAGCATCTCCAGATGTTGCAGATTTTCTAACACCTGGGTCTCATGGGACAACAATGGGTGGAAACCCGTTAGCTATGGCATCTGGACTTTCAATGTTGAGTCAAATAAATAAAAAATCATTTCTAGACTCGGTTGTAAAAAAAGGTAATTTTTTTCTAAATAATCTAAAAATTTATAAAAAAAATAGTATGGTTAAAGACGTAAGGGGATTAGGTTTAATATTAGCAATAGAGTTTTTTAATGAAAAAAAAGCAAAGAAATTTTCATCTCTATGTTTAAAAAAAGGTCTATTGGTACTTTTGACAGAAAAATTTAACATTAGATTGTTGCCTCCATTAAATGTTAAAAAAACTGAAATTGTTGAAAGCTTAAAAATCATGGATGAAGTAATGGAGGAAATAAATGAATAAATCAATTACATCTATTTTAGATTTAGATAGTGCGTCAATTAATAAAATATTCAAAAACATTAAAAAATTTAAAAAAAATAAAACTATTAATAAGTATAAAGGTAAAACCATTGGTCTTTTATTTGAGAAGTTTTCAACTAGAACCAGGCTCTCTTTTGAGTCTGCAATAGCAAAACTTGGTGCATATCCAATTTTTATTAATAAGAGTGATACTCAACTATCGAGAGGTGAATCAATATTTGAGACTGCTAGAATGTTTTCACTATATTTGGATGGTCTTGTTTATAGAACAGATTCTCATAATAAATTGTTAGATTTTAACAGTAAGGCGACAATACCTGTAATCAATGCGTTATCAGAATTTGAGCATCCAACTCAAATACTTTCTGATCTATTTACTATGAAAGAGCATTTTAATAATAAATCTTTAAAATCCCTGAAAATTGCTTATGTTGGAGATTCTAATAATATTTCTAATTCATTTGCATTAGCAGTCAAAGTTTTAGACTTAAATATATTCTTTTGTTGCCCTGATGAATATAATAAAAGCTTGAAGAAAATTAATAAAGATTTTAAAAAATTAAAAATTTCTAATAATATAATGAAATCAACAAAAGATGTCGACGTTATATACACAGACGTTTGGACCAGTATGGGAATGGAGAAAGAAAATAGAAAAAGACTTAAAGCTTTTAAAAACTTTCAAATCTCAAAAGATATTATAAATAATGCTAATAAAAAAGTAGTATTTATGCACTGTCTACCCGCACATATTGGTGAAGAGGTTACTGAAGAAGTACTTAATTCTGAGAATTCTATTATATACAAACAAGCTGAAAATAAACTTTATACAGCTATGGCTTTAATAGATTACATTTTAAGTAGCTAGCTTTCCTAACATTTCTTTTGATCGTCTAGATTTATGAAAAGTAATTGCAAATCTATGAGCTTCATCTCTTAAATTTATCAAGATATTCAAAGTTTTATTACAATCATCAAAATTTACAGGATCTTTTCTTTCTGGAATATATATTTTATCAACAACTTCATTCTTTCTAGGTTTAGCAATTGAAGCAACCCCAATACCATTTGGTATTAAATCTTTGATTTTATTTAGATGTCCTTTACCTCCATCTATTAGAATGAGATCGGGCTTTTCCCAGCCATCTTGGTCAAATCTTTTAATTCTTCTGCTTATTGCTTCCTTCATCATTTCATAATCATTTGGACCTTTAGTCTGAATTTTAAATTTTCTGTAGTATTTTTTTGCTGGCTCACAGTTTTTAAAGACAACCATTGAAGCAACTGCATTTGTCCCTTGAGTATTAGATATATCAAAACACTCTATCCTTACCGGAGTAGTAATTAATTTAAGTTTATTTTTAATATTATTTAAATTTTCATCGACGAATTTTTCATGAATAACATTAGATTCTAATTGCATTTTTGCATTCTTTTCGGCCATTTCTACCAAAGTTTTTTTACGACCTTTAGAAACACACTCAATTCTTGTATCAAAAATATTTAAATTTTTTAGATCTATTTTAAATTCATCAATAAATTTGAATTGATTTGATATTATTATTTTTTTAGGAATCGAAGATTTTAAAGCATAAAATTGTTTTAACATTTGATGAACTTCAAGATTAATATCTTTTAATTTTGATGTTGCAAAGAGGTCGGCCTTGTCAATTATATAACCACCTCTAAAAAATAAAATTGATATTTGAATATGATTATCATTCTCTATGATTCCAATGACATCAGTATTTTTTAAGTTTTCAGAGTTTATAGTATCAAAATAATTATTATTATCTAATCTTTCTAACTCATCTCTAAGAAAAGAGGCCTCTTCAAACTTTTCTCTCTTAGCAAACTCAATCATTTTATCTTCTATAATTTTTTTAAACCTACCGATTTTTCCTTTAAATATATCTTTTAATTGAGTGAAATTTTTTTCATAAGTATTTTTGAGATCTATTTCATCACAGGGTCCCACACACATTCCTATAAATTTATAAAGACAAGCTCTTTTTTTATGTTGTGTAAATTTGTTATTTGAACAATCTCTAATTCCAAAAGTTTTCTGTAAAAATCTTTTTGTTTTTCTTAAATTTTCTGATGATTTAAATGGTCCAAGATATAAAGAATTTTTATCTGTACATTTTCTAACAATTGATATTCTTGGAAATTCTTCATTAATTTCAAGTCTTAGAGAAGAATATGTTTTGTCATCTTTTAAAAGAACATTGTATTTTGGTTGTCTGAGTTTAATATTTTTATTCTCTAGCATTAAAGCTTCATCTTCAGTTTGAGTAGTTATAAAATCTAAAGTACGAGCCTCTAGCATTAAATAATTAATATTCATCCTCTTATCTCTGCTGTTTCCGAAATATGATCTCAATCGATTTTTTAAGTTTTTAGCTTTTCCAACATATAGATTTTCACCTTTTTCACCTTTAAAAATATATATTCCAGGATCTTGAGGTATAACATCCATGTTTAAATCTTTTATATCCACAGATATTAGATTAGCTGATTTATTTAATTAAAAAATGGTTTAATTACGTTATATTTAAAGCGTAAAGAGGTTAAATTTATTGCTTAAAAAAGATAGAGCTAGTTATATTCAAAAAAAATTGGATAAATTGTACCCAAAGACTCCAATTCCTTTAAATAGCAAATCAACTTTTCAGTTATTGATTGCAGTTTTATTAAGTGCACAGTGCACTGATGAGAGAGTCAATAAAATAACGCCTAAGCTATTCTCTGAGGCAAATAATGCCGAAAAAATGAGTAAAGTATCTTTGAATAAAATATACAAAATAATTAGACCCTGTGGACTTGCTCCCCAAAAATCTAAGGCTATTTTAAAATTATCTAAAATTTTAGTAAATCAATATAAAGGAAAAGTTCCCAGAGAATTAAAAGATTTAGAAAAACTACCTGGGGTTGGTCATAAAACAGCCAGTGTAGTTGTTTCACAAGCTTTCAATATTCCTGCATTTCCAGTTGATACACATATACATAGGCTAGCCCAAAGATGGGGACTTACTAATGGTAAGAATGTTAAAAAGACCGAAGAAGATTTAAAAAGTATATTTCCTAAAGAAAATTGGAACAAACTTCATTTGCAAATAATTTTTTATGGTCGTGAATTTTGTACAGCAAGAGGCTGTGATGGAAGACAGTGTGAAATTTGTCAAAAATGTTATCCAAAAAGAAGAAAAGCTTTTAAAGCGAAAAAGCCCTAATTTAAAATATAATAATAAATTAGGGCTTAAAATTTATACGCTGTAGTACATTACAAATTCTAATGGATTTGGTCTAGTTCTCCACGGTGTTATCTCTTCATCCATTTTATAATTAATGTATCCCTCGATAAATTCTTTTGTGAAAACATCACCTTCTAACAAAAATTTATGATCTTTTTTTAATTCTTCTAGTGACTCTTCCAAAGCCGCTGGAACTGATGGATATTTTGAAAGTTCTTTTTCTGAAAGTTCATAAATATCCTCTTCTAATTCTTTAGTAGGTTTAATTTTATTTTTAATCCCATCTAATCCGGCCATTAACATTGCAGAGAATATTAAATAACAATTTCCAGCAGGGTCAGGGAATCTTGTCTCAATTCTTTTAGCTTTAGGACTATCAGAGTACATTGGAATTCTAATAGCGGCGCTCCTATTTCTTGCTGAATGCGCTAAAACGATTGGAGCTTCATAGCCTGGTACTAACCTTTTATAAGAATTTATGGTTGAATTAGTAAAGGCACACAAGGCTCTTGCATGTTTTAAAATTCCACCAATGTAATATAAGGCCATATCACTTAACCCAGCATATTTATTTCCTGCAAATAAGGGCTTTGAGCCTTTCCAAATTGACTGGTGGACATGCATTCCTGAGCCATTATCGGCAAATACCGGTTTTGGCATAAATGTTGCTGATTTTCCATGATTTTTTGCTACATTTTTTACAATATATTTATACCATAATGTGTCATCAGCCATCTTTTTTAATGGAGCAAATCTTAAATCAATTTCTGATTGTCCAGGACCACCAACTTCATGGTGATGGCACTCAACATGTAAGCCACATTCTTGCATAACTTTAACCATATCTGATCTTATATCTTGATAAGTATCTAATGGAGATAATGGAAAGTATCCCTCTTTATATCTTGCTTTATGTCCTAGATTAGGAACCTCGTCCTCACCAGAATTCCATTCTGCTTCTTCAGAATCAAGTTGATAAAAAGATGAATTCGGTGTTGACTGATATCTTACATCGTCAAATACAAAAAATTCTAACTCAGGACCAAAATAACATGTATCTCCAATCTTAGTTTTTTTAAGATAATTTTCTGCTTTAGTTGCAATATATCTTGGATCAAGATCGTATCTTTCTTTAGTTAATGGGTCAGCTACATCACAAATTAACGATAATGTTGGATGTGCCATAAAGGGATCAACAACTGCTGTTGTTGGATCAGGAAGAATAATCATATCGCTATTATTTATAGCTTGCCATCCTCTAATACTGGACCCATCGAATCCCATTCCATCTTTAAAAGTGCCTGCATCAATTTCTGCAGAAGGAAAGCTGGTATGTTGCCAGCGACCAAATATATCACAAAACCTTAAATCAACAAATTCAATTTTTTTAGTCTTTATTAACTTTAATACGTCATTAACTGTTTTAGCCATTTTATTATCTCCTTGTGTTTAAATTTATACAGCAGAGTCGCCAGTTTCTCCTGTTCTAATTCTTATTGCTTGTTCGACTGATAGGACAAATATCTTACCATCACCAATTTTATTTGTGTTAGCAGATTCTTGAATTGCTTTAACAACACTGTCAACTTTATCGTCAGAAACAGCAATATCTAATTGAATCTTTGGAATAAATTCAATTTCATATTCTGCACCTCTATAAACTTCAGTGTGCCCTTTTTGTCTTCCAAAACCTTTAACCTCAGAAACTGTCATACCAGTTACACCTACCGCTTTTAAGGCTTCTTTTACATCGTCAAGCTTGAATGGCTTAATTATCGCCTGAATCATTTTCATCTGGATCCTCCTAAAGGGATTTTAAGATTACTTCAAATATTATGACATAAATTGAAAAAATCCCTAAAATATTAGTTTCATTAATCAGATGGCAATTTGCATGCCAATTATGAAAAAATTTCTTTATTTATTTTCTGGTACCAACATAATATATCTAAATATCAGTTATATCTTTAAAATAATATATTTTAAGTACTTTTTAAAATAAAAAATTATAAGTAGCATATATATTTGATTCATTCATTCCCTGATAAGGAAGTTCTTCATATTGTACTTTTAATCTTAAAATCTGATTTTTAGTTATCATGTTGTCTAGCCCAAATGATACAATATATCTGGTGGACCTATGGTTTTTTGTTAAGTCTACAGTTGTAATACCAGAAACACCGTTCGGTGATAGTTTTGATACATTATGAGAAATATCATGTTCTATACCAAAAGTTCCATCAAATCTGTATTTTTGATTAATTTTAAAATTATATTTTAGTCCACCTATAACAGACCAAGAATTATCAAATATTTTATTAAAAGTAAGAGGCAGATCAACATTTTTTTCGGTATAACCCTTTTGATATTTTTCTGAATATCTCATTGCCAAATAGGGTGAAACTGTCGTTATGTCGGATAAAAAAATATTATCTCTTAATTCTAAAATGAATTTGTTTGCAGTAATTTTGGTTTCTCCTTTAGCTTTTTCAGAAGCTCCTGCTTGTGGTCGTATTATAGTTGCATTTATAGCTTGATATGAATTACCAATTTTAAATTGTAAACCAGATTTATCTTCATTTTCGTTCCAAACTCCATAGAAACCAATTAATGGAACTTTATCACTTAGAGTAAGATTAGATGATGTATTGTAATTAATATTGTAGTGAATAAATCCACCCCATCTGAAATTTTGTGAATGTTTTTTTCCATAGACTAAAACTATTCCACTAGTTTCAGACTTTGGGTCATTAATTGAAATGTATCTTCCACCTATTGAAATACAGTTACCATCTCTGCCAAAGGTGTTGCAATCATAAGTATTCATGTGTGCAAAATTTCCATTTGCTAATGTATTTAATGTTGTTTCTATTGATGTGGTTATACATTTTGTTTTTGAACAACCAGGATTATTTGAATCAACCGAACATTGAGTATCAGAGGTTAGATCATCAATTATTAAATCCCACTGTGTTCCAGTTGAATTATTTATTGAATATTTGTAATGGTTGTTGTTATCTATGAAGGTTCCAGAACTATTTGATATATTTTCCGCTGAAAGTCCATTTATTACTGCAGAATATGTTCCTACTGAAAGGGTTGAGTCATCAGTAACTCCTACATTCATTGACCCATTGGGATTAGTAATTGTTATTTTGCCGTAACTTGTTGTGCTATTAACTTTTATGTAATAGTTTGTTGGCAGGTTCCCCAGTAAAGTGAGATTATTTTGTGAATTTGTAAGATTTGTAATACTACCCTCATTGTTGTGAATACCATAACCCGCACTGCCTGTAATAGTTCCAGTATTTATTATGTTTGTAATATTATTAGAATTTGCAATACCATAAGTACCCCCAGTTATTGTTCCTGAATTTGTAATCGAAGAAATATTTCCCTCACTACCAACTCTTATACCGTATGAAGAGGTTCCCCCCGTGCCTGAAATTGACCCCGAATTTGTTAAGTTAGTTCCACTGTTATTCCAAATGGCAATGCCATGATTAGAATTGCTCCCACCTTGAGCAGAAATAGTTCCTGTATTGACAAGCTGATTAATAATTCCGGTATTAATTGAGATTATTCCACGAGAGTGTTTAGAACCAGTTGCGGATATTGTCCCATTATTTTCAATTTTATTTACTAAACCTCCGGCATTCACTCTTATAGGAGCTGAATTCACTAATGAATCAATAACTCTAATTGTGCCAGTAGATGTATTAACTATTTCTGATACACTTGATTCATTAATTATGATTCCTCCTCCATAGTTTCCTGTCGTGTTTGATTGAATTGTTCCACTGTTAGTTACAGAATTGGTTTCCGAGTTATTTTCAAAATTTATACCATTTATATTTGCACTTCCATTAGTTGTAATTAGACCAGAGTTGTCAACCGATGTTCCAACTTCTAATAGAATTGCTTCTGCATGCGAAGTAATATTTGATGCTTCAATTGTTCCCTCATTATCTATTGTATAAGGACCACCTGTTAGTTGTTGTATTACTTGTGTAGAATGTGAAACAGTAGATCCTGATGAAATATCAACATCTTGATTCAACAATTGCTCAGAGTAGCATGAGTAAGCAAATCCAAAAAGATTTATAATTAGAAACAAAGTAATTATTTTTATTTTTAAGTTTGATACAAATTGAACCATTTTTAAGATTTATTTGATTATAACTGTAAGGAATCAGAAGTTATTTTCTAGAGCTAAATTTTAACCCTGATTTGGCTCTATCCCATGTTCTATCTGTTATTTCTTTTAAATCAGCGACTTTAACTTTTTGCGACGCAGTCATTGGGAACCCTCCATCAAATATCTCAATGAATCTTGGAACCATTGCAACTATACATTGCTCAGCCATCCAAGTGCAGAACTCGGCTTCATCAAATTTTTCACCATCTTTTATTATTATATTTAATTTAAGCTCATCATCAGAAATATCTGGAAGTCTTAATCCTACTGCAATTGCATCTTGAATCGCAGGATGCATTAAAGCAAGGTCGGCAACCGCTATGGGATCAACATTTTCACCAGAAACTCTTAATCTTGAATATCTACCAATAAAGTAATATCTTCCGTCAGTTCCTGCAGCAAATAAATCATCAGAATTAAAAAAGCCATCATCATCAAAAGCTTCTCTAGTCCTTCTCTCATCTTTAAAATACTCATT
>CEPA01042450.1_pt1 | contig 48409 bp, 45 predicted proteins | sample 356241 | NCBI WGS metagenome assembly CEPA01 (sample SAMEA2620542, study PRJEB7988) | marine metagenome | biome: marine biome (ENVO:00000447); feature: surface water layer (ENVO:00002042); material: "saline water (ENVO:00002010), including plankton (ENVO:xxxxxxxx)" | depth 5 m
GGTTCAAGTTAAGATATTTTCTAAGTTTACTAGTGCCGTTTTTCGGTAGCGCGGTTTCAACTCAAGCATCTGATTCAGATGTGGTAGATGAACCAAAAGCTGCTGGATCTGAGGAAGCAGCTGCTGAAGCTGCTAGCGGAGGTTCACTTAGTGCTGGAGCTATTGCTGCTGCTGTAGCAGCTGCAGCCGCTATTGCTGCGGTTGCTGATTCAGGTAGTGGTGGTGATGCTGCACCTGCACCTGCACCAACACCTGCACCAACGCCTGCGCCAACACCTGCACCTACTCCTGCACCAACACCTGCACCAACACCATCACCAACAATTATGGTTAATGCAGTTGTTACTGAACAACAAGAAGTAACTAAAACAGTTATTGTGCCAGTTACTACAGAAACAACTACAAAATCAGCTGTTAATACAACAACTGAATCTGCAGTTCAGACTGAAGTTACAGTGTTATCTAAAGTCAACACAACTAGTAGATCAACATCAAGCACAGTTACACTTACTCAAGCAACCGTATCTGGTCAAGCATACGATGCAACACTTGCAGAAAATATTGCTAACAAGACTGAGAACGATGGTATCGCAGAAACTGGTGAGTTTTACTATGTTGAGATACCTACCCAAGTTGATTCTGGTGTAGTTGATTTTGTTGAAGTTACAATCATGACTGATGGTGTAGATCTTATCGATGTTGAATATGAAGTTGAGCAAGTTGTTGACATCACTGTTGATGCGGCAGTTGAAACAACCAACATTGAAGACGTCGGAGTTGCCGTCTCACAGACAGCACCAGCACCTTAATCTTAGAACTTATAAAAAATATCCATTTCAATCATCGGAAGATTGGGATGGATTTTTTGTTTTGTGTAGGTTACAAAATTTAAATCATTCACCTTATAAATATTTTTCCATGTTGTTTTCAGTGGCACATTGATAATTGTTTCTTGATATTTCCTAAGATTTCCTTCTTGTCCTTTATCTTGAATAAGAAATTCTTGCTCAATAAATGCTTGAGGGTTATACAACATAACGTCATAATTTCCACGAGATTCCTCAAGGCTAAAAGATTGATTAATTACTTCAAAATTGTAAATTAAATCTCTTGTCTTAATGATCTTTCCATTTGAAGTAATTAATTTCTCAGAATCTGATGAAATCCAATGATAATTATTATTTGAGTCAATCTTCTCAAGAATCATTATTACGCTTGCTGATCTACCGAGATTTACTCTTGCAAATGTGTATTCTGTTGACTCAATTAATTTATCATCGACTTGAATTTTTTCAACACCAAAAATGGCATTTCTTGCAAGCGGTATGACTTCATTATAAGAAATGTATGCACAATTACTGACAAAAAAACAAAAACTGATAATTAACATTCTAATCATATAAATCATCCCAATCTCTGTTAATGTTTAAAAGTTGTCCTTGTTCGGTAACACCATAAAGTGTATGAGTGTGCTTTAGTGATGCTGCGCCATCTCTTGTAAGAGGTCTTAAGCCAAATCCAACAGATCCTTTTGAATATTTATCAAAAAAGGATTCCACTGGAATAAAAAAATAAAAACCTTTATCAAAGCTACCTTCGCCAAACTCATATTCTGAGATGTCTGTTAGTGAGAAAAAGACTCCCATCTTTGCACCGCTCTTAAACCTTCTCGAAAAATCGAAATTAATACCTGAATCTTTAGCTAAAAATCTACCGCCTCTAATTGCAAATAAAACTTGAGTTTTAGGCTCCTTATAGAAAAGATTAATAAATCCAGTAACGGTTTCATAATCTAAAAAGCCAAATCCCATATCATATGCCCTTTGCTTCGTTTGCCATGCCTCAGCACCAATTGCAAAGTTTCTAAAAAACGGTCTATATAGTACTTCACCACCTACTGCGGCGTGCATATTTTCAACATAACCAGCAGTCAACTTTGCATAAAAGTCATCTCCAAATTTGAAAAATCTATCCACTTGTAATGTATCTAGAGTTAAACCTCTCCCCTCTCTTAAATAAGAAACAATATCTGTTCTTACATGAGGTAAAACACTATCAGATAGAAGTTTTAAGTCTTCGAAATTATCAGTCAAACCATAAGAAGCTGAAGCTTTTACTGAAATGTTTCTTGCAAGTGATAGCTCTGCTTTACCAGATAGTCTTACATTTCCGAAGAAAAATCCATCTGGTCCACCAATTTGCATTCTCAAGGTTGGTACAATCGACCAAAATAATTGAGGAAACTCTACCCTAGGTGTGAAGTCATAATCTTCTCGCACATAGTTAAATGGTGTTATTTCTGCATCCTTTAAAGCAACAAGCGGTGTATTTGAATTGAGGTTTTGAGAGAAGTCATCTCTATCTATTTTCATTTTAAACATGCCTAAGCCGCCATTCACATTTCCAACTTCAATAGTTTTTATCTTTTCAGGAGCAATTTCATCAATAACCCTTAATACTCTTCCTGTAGATCTCATCCAACTTGCGTGTTTTGACTGAGAGTATGCAACTTTTAAGGTATCATCTGTTACCTGAGCTGTTTGTAACTTTAACTCTCTTGGATTTAAATGTAATAAAGAGGCCTTATAAAGATTTTCATCACTTCGAGTTGTAACAATCTTATATATCTCTTTATCAGGCACCTCAATATGACTGTCTTTCTTTTTAATAAGTGGAGTCTTTTTACCAAAATCACCCTGAAAAGAAAAACCGAAACTTAAAGTATGTCCTTTGACATGAAATAGTTTAAGATGAAAATTGTCAGAAATTGGATAAACTACTCCGAAGTTTACCTTTGAGCTGGGTTGCCGCACATTCTTGAAAGCGAAATTAAATGACTGTTTCCCAAAAGGAAAGCCTTCTTTTTCATAATCAGTCGAATCATATTCTACCTTGAATCTAGCACCCCTGAAGTTTGGTAAATAAACCTCAACACCACCAAATATTCCCACATCTTTACCACTCAAATAATTTCCAATACTAAATTCACCTCCTTGTGTTTCATTGCTAGAAACGTCTCTTGTTTCAAATTCATCGTCAATATATCTAAAAGGATTTTTTATTCCATGATCAGAAAAAGTTCCCCAACCAATTCCAAGGGTAAAATCAAAATTATTGAGCCTTTTTGAGGCCACTAAGTATTCAGCTGAAAAAACACCCGTGCCTGCTAAATCTCGAGCACCAAATGCTATTGCAGGAAAATAATTACTCTCCTTTAAAAGCAAAAATTTTGCATCAAAGCTCTTATCTTTATATGTTTGATCTCCACTAAATTCAGGCGAAAGACTATATAGTGCATTGTCAACATCGGTATATTGGTAGGATGCCTCAAACCAATTAAATGGAGTACCAATTATTGAGCCTCTTTGATATGGATCAACATTACTCAAATTAAATGCCACAGATCCCTCAGGCATAAATCTCGCAGAGGGCATCTGTATCAATCCGATAGTTCCATTATTACTATGACTAGGATATTTAGAATATTTATAAATATATGGGCCTAAATCAGAGTGCAAATTTGCTGAAAGCAGGACTAAAAGCAAAGAAATATTCCCGCAAAAGAAATATTTCATTTTATTTTAATCTGAAATACTGTTAAGTGATGCAATTGTTAAAGCTAAGCTACTCAAAATTGGTGAGACCGTGGAAGCATACTGAATTCCATCAAGTTTTCCAACATCTTTTGGAGCATATACAATTGTTCCTGGATAAATAGGTATATTTCTGGGTAACAGGGAAAATCTACTAACTACATAGTTATTTGCTGTGCCATCTGGATCAATTACAACTAGTTCTTTATATGCTGACTCTTTTAGACCACCAGCTGATTTAATGTAATCTGCAAGGTTCATTTCATTACTATATTTTAGAGTTGTAGGTAACTGAAACTCGCCAAACATGTAAACTACCTTTTGGAGTGAAGGAATAATAATACGATCATTATGGAGTAATACAATATCATGCTCTGAATTTTGTATTTTATTTACGGAAAAGTCTGTAATAATCCTGCCAGTGTATAATTTTGCTCTCAACTCTTCGGCAAGGAAGTCTAGTACTTCTCTCCCAACGTTAGTATTAGATCTACCAATATTTGAGACGATATAATTAATTGTTTCAGAATAATTTAATTGTGCGAAACGCTTTTCTTTTTCAACTGCATCTTCTCTAAAGAGTGCTGCTCCATAAACATAGGCTCCGTCTTTGTAGCCTCCAGCTTTATTTATTAAATCATATAATGTCTCACGTTCATTGAGATAATAAACACCAGGACGGTTTACAAATCCAGTAATCTCAACCCGATTAATCCCTAATATCTCAGTCTTATAAGATGGCACTCTTATGGAGTCTCTTGGCTTTAAATTTACTGTCATTAAATTGACAAGATTGATGGTACCTTCCCTTTGTGAATCAAGATTATGTCTTTTAATTTCAACATAATCGAATCCTGAATGACCCTCAGAAAAGCCACCTGCAAAATTTATAACATCGTTGACAGTTTCACCATCCATAATTTCAAAAATTGCTGGATATGCAACTCCACCTGTAACAGGTACCTCAAAAGTTTTTGGTTGCACAAAAATTATATCCCCTGTTCTTAGGGTAGTAGAAAACTCAAATTCAGCATTTACAAAAATATCATAAAGATCATAAACTTTTAGAATCTCTCCGTTTCTCTTATGTTCTATTCTTCTAAAAGATCCAGCTTCAGAGATACCGCCTGCGGCATTAAGTGCGCTTAAGAAATTTGAACCTCCCGGTAAGGTAAAGATACCTACCGTTTCAACGCCACCAATCATTAGTACCTGAACATCTCTCATTTCCATTAATGTTAAATAGCTATCAACACCCACGGTTTTTGAATCAATAAATGATTGCACCAACTCATCAGCATCTTTTAATGATTTGCCTGCAATAAATACCTTTCCTAGCTCAGGTATCAATACTGAACCATCACGTTGAACAATAAGTTCTAATTCGTCAGCGAGCTTTCCAGTAAGCAACAAATTAAATCCGTCTCCTACATCAACTAAATAGTCAGATGATACATTTGGAACATTTACTGGCATAAAAGAAGATTGAATGGTTGTAAAAAATGCTGCGCCAAACCTATCAAGTCCGTCCTGTATGTCGTCTTGGTCATCAAAGCGCTTTTCTAGAGCTATCAACTGATCTTTAAGTTTTTGAAGTATAACTTTATTTTTTTCGATCGAAGTATCTGATTGAAATAAATCTTCTATCTCCTTTTCAGCATTGACCTCATTTTGCACTTCTATCTGTTCTCTCACAGATGGAGGTAAGCCTTCTAAGAATTCATCTGAGAGATTAGTAATATTTTGAGATAATATGTCTGGCGAGCTAAGAATTAAGAGAAATAAACTGAAATTGGTTATGCCTACAATTCTTAATAATTTGTTCACAATTTCGTTCCCTTGGAAATGACTAGATTATAACAGATGCAAAGAAGTTATATTTAATTTTCATTAAATATATCTCTTGTAAAAACTGTATTTGCATTGTGTTCATCAAGATCTTTATCTCTCCTATTAGCAATAATTAGATCAGATTTTTCAAAAAAAGTTCCCAGATCATTGATAATTTCTGCTTCAAGTTTTAAATCATCTTGCAAAAGATTTGGTTCATAAATTATAAGTCTTTTACCAGCATCACTAATACCTTGCATAATGTCGATGATTGCAGATGATCGTAAGTTTAGAGACCCTTTCTTCATACCAAGTTTATAAATACCTATGTTTGTAAAATTAGTTTTACATATTTCGTCTACTATGAACTGTTTTCTAGTCTCATTTGATTCAACTACAGCCTGAATGATATTTTGAGGAACATCAACATAATTTGCTAGCAGTTGTTTTGAATCTTTGGGCAAGCAGTACCCTCCATATCCAAAAGACGGATTATTGTAGTAATCACCAATCCTTTGATCTTTACAAACTCCATTTATTACATCTAGAGCACTAATTTCCTTTATGGAACAATATGTATCTAATTCATTAAAAAAAGAGATTCTCATTGCTAAGTATGTATTTGAAAAAAGTTTTACAGCCTCAGCTTCTGTTACATCCATAAAAAGCACCTCAGGATCATTCAGAGCAATTTTTGAGAAAACTGATGCACATACCTCTCCATTCTTTGACTTATCTCCAACTATAATCCGAGAAGGATATTCATTATCATGAATTGCTGATCCCTCTCTAAGGAACTCAGGTGAAAATATGATTTTATTATTTGGATATCTTTCTTGAAGTGTTTTTGTATACCCAACGGGGACGGTTGATTTAATTATGATGATTCCCTCAGAATCACACAGATCAATTGTTTCTATTACATCTTCAACATTTGAAGTATCAAAAAAATTTGAATCGGGGTCATAATCGGTTGGTACAGCAACAATATATAAATCATACTTATTGATGTTTCTTGAAAATATTCTCGCGTCTAATTCACCTGAAAAATATTTCGCATCAATAGTTTGGTCCTCTTCAATTTCGTAAGCAAGCATTTTTTTATTAATTCGTTCTATTTTTTCTTTGTTGATGTCAAAGATGGTTACTTTAAAGTGATGTGATAAGAGAATACCTAAGCTGTTGCCAACATAGCCAGCTCCAAAAATGCCTATTCTTTTGAGGTCCATATTTCTGTATTGTTATAAATAATTATCTCTTTTCAAGTTGATAGCTATGCGATTAATATAGTTAATCGTTCTTCTAATTAATTTTAACCTATTTGCAAGACTCCCTCCTCCACCTTTAGCATGCCCATGTATTCTTTTTTTAAAATTTACCATGCAAGTCTCTATCTTAAAATTATTGATCTTAGCTTGTGCTAAAAGAAAAAGATCCAGGGAGAAATCATTCGGTAAAAATTTAGATTCTTTGATTTGATCATAAAAACTTGCTGGAAATATCTTTGGTTGTGCATTTATATCATCTATCCAAAGTTTACATTTTATAAATACAAACAAGGACATCCCAAATGTTTGAATTTTGTCAATTAATGGCCTGCCAAATCTTTTGCCCTTTAATACCAAATTCTTGTAATTGGAATTTGTAAAGGTTTCATATCCTTTTTTCACATCAGTTAATTTTGTCTGAAGATCAGCATGCGTCCAACACATAGTTAAATAACGCGTGCTTGATAAACCTTGAGCGATGTCTGAACCATAGCCCTCTCTTTTAAGGCTACTCTCACAATAAATATTATTCAGCTTTAAAATATCGATATTTTCTTTAATAAGGCTCATTGATTCATCTTTTGAGCCACCATCAACAAAGATAATTTCATATTTAAAGTTGACGCTATTATCAAAGACTTTTATCTGCTTAAAAAAACTATCTATATTTCTCCCTTCGTCTAGTACAGGTATAACAATTGACAGGCCAGCTTTCTTAGTTTTATTCAAAGTCTTAACTTCTTCTTAAAGCTTTTCCAATATTGTATTGTGCTCTCATAATTTTCATAATCCAATGGGGTGCCCCAACATATGAAGTCAACATCAATATTTTTAACACTTAATTTATCTTTTAAAAAATAATCAATCAATTTATCAATATAAAATTTTTGTGCCTTAGTTTTGCTAGTGCGGCTTATTTTCCATTCGGTGACAATCATACATTCTAAATATTGCAAAAATAAATTAGCATTTTTAAACCAAAACATGCCAGTTGTAGCATGATCGTCAAGAAAATCTGTACTGATAGGTTGCTTAAATGAGATACCATTTACTTTACTAGATCTTTTATCTTTTATAAGCCAACTATGATCAAATGGATTATTTTTTATGGGTAATGTACCTTTCTGCGAAAAGATAATTACATCAGAATTTTTTTTCATTTTTGAGAAAGCGCGCATATCTACATTAAAAGCACAGTCAGATGCGCCAATAAATAGCTCTTCATTTTTTTTTAAATAATCTCTTGCAAGAAAACATCCAAAAGCCTGATCTAATTTGACATGGTCATGAATAAATATTGCTTCTGGAATTTCTCTAATTATTTTTGATTCAAGGCCATTAAATGAATGTTCAATATCATTAATGCATATAATTTTATTATTGCTTTTTGCTATCCATGGAATGCTCAATATTGATGCTAAAGCCATTGGGTACCTTTTTCCGTTGATATAAGATGTTACTGGCAATGTAGCTTTGTTTTCTTTATAACCCGCGTCAAAGAATCTTGAGCTTTTGCCCCCCATTGGAATTAAATTAATCATAATGACTTAATAAAGCTCTTCTCCATCCAAAAATTGTATTCCTCTAGATCATTAGGAGTACCCCATTGACAGAAATATTCAACTAAAACTGGTGTGATTACACTGTACCCATCTTTTATCATAAAGTTATATGGCAAACTTAAGTAAAATTCATCTTTGATGGTAATTTCAGATTTTATTAGCTTTAAACAATAATCTTTGCAAAGCTTGCCGGTTCTAAAATAATACAAGCCAGGTGAAGTGAGATCTTCGAATTTAGAGCTATAAGTTTGATATTTTTCTCTGATTTCTACAAGCTTATATTTTTTGTCACTTCTGCATGAAGCATACAAATTTTCTGGATGTAAGAGGTGAGGATGAAATCCTGAGTAACAAGGGATAATTCCATCTGCTTTATTTTTCTGAGTAAATTTAATAAATTTATTGAAATCCCAAGTTGCGTAAAAATCACAATATGAAATCAAGATATCTTCCTCAAGATTAAGATCACTCTCAAGCAGTCGCCAAATATCATAAGCTGGCCCCTTCTTTTTCCAGTTTTTAACTCTATGAATTTTAATATTCTTACAATACAGCTTTAACTCTTTTAAAATGTATGGATGCTTTTTGATATGCTCCTCTCTTATGATTAATTCAACTAGCTGATTAGGAAACATATCGCATACCCACGCAATCATAGGTCTGCCATGGACTTTTATGAATGGTTTAAGTCTTGAAAATCCAGCTTTTTTAAATCTAGATCCATTTCCTGTCATTGGAACAATAACTCTCATACTAATTCTTCCAAATATTAGGTAATTTAGTGCAAACTGCGTCAATCTTAAAATGAGTCATTTCTTTCTTATAACTTTTTGTAACATCTATATCTCGTCCATGCAGCTCTGGTGATACTAAGCAAATTCTGAAGCCAGCATTTTTAAGAATTTCATATGTTTCATGGTCAAGTGGGTTAGTCTTGAATGTATCAACCCAAACCCAGCCTACATGATTCTTAAAATTTAAAGCCAACTCAATAGGCTCTTTATCTGAAAATCTGACTGCTAAATTTTCTTTTAAAATTCCGTACTTATCTAAATTATTAGAAATCTTTACTAAAAATGGCAAAGACATGTCTAAAAAGAACCAATCTTTAATTTTGAATTTTTTAATAATGTTTATACATGTTTCTTCTATACCTTCACTTTTTAGATTAACGATTAATGGGCCCTCACAATTATAAATATTCAAATAATCACTAAATATTTCACATTTATCTGAATGAAAAGGATCATGATCAAGGACGATCTCAGAGTTGTGATATCTGACATCTATCTCTACTCCAAGTGCCCTTGGTACCTTTGATAACAAATCTGTTGCATTAACTCTGTGTTTAATAATTTTCATATCTAATTTAGAGAAGACCTATATTTTTCTGACGGCATACCTTGAAGATAATTAATTAAATCTTTATCTAGAAACTTAGGTTTGAGATTTAACTTTTTAATTTGATCTAAAATATAATTTGCAGCAGCAAAATTCTCTCTAAATGCAATCGAATTTGAAGATTCAAGACTTGAAAAAACTGCTTGATCAGGGAAAAGTGCCATTCCATCAAATTCATCTTCCATATTGCAGAATTTAGTGAAATTGAATTTTTCTAATTTAAGACTTTTCAACACCTCTTTCGATATTGATTGATGTTGCCTAAGACATAAACCTGGATCATTTGATGAAATTATTAGTCCATGATTTTCTAAAAAAAAGATCTCAACATCCTTTAACTGCTGTTTTTGATCCAATATTCTCAATATTTCAAGACTGAGATATTTGCCAGGAGCTGTGGTGCTTACCCAATTAAAGTAATTGAATATACTTGAAGTCATATCTTCGCCTTTGTTGGAACATAAGAGTACATTTAGGTAAACCGGATGGGAGTGAATGACATATTTATGGGGAATTAGAGCATGAAAGCCTGTCTCCATTGAAGGGCGTCCGACTCCTTTAATAACTGACTCATTGAGTTTCTGTGAATATTTTTCCTCATCATCTATAAGGTTGTAATGATATTTTTTGATTTCAGGGAAATTCACATTACAAAACCCAGAATTTGGTGTCATATCTTTTAAATAAATGCCTGATGATTTTATTAGCATCTCTTTGGTGCTCAACTTGACAGAAGTATTACCTCCACCGGCCTGAACAAATGCAACATCAGATCCAATTTCATTTGAAATATCTATAAATCGATTTATTTCATTCACTGTCTGCAGCCTCAAAGATAAGATTAGTTAAAATTACAATCATTAATCCATAAAGTGAGTCATCAATTTCAGAATTGATAATTCCAAGTTCATTCAGTTTATCAATATTTATTTTATTAATTTTTTGGATCGAACTAATACTTGGCTTGCCTGATAACGTAATCTTTTGCATATCGTTTTCAAGAAATGAATGTTCTAAATTAATATTGTTATCTAAACCAATTATCTCGTTAATTTGGTTGAATGAGATTGAATTTGAGAATCTAATTTCATAGCTTAGATGTTGTCCCTCTTTATCATCCTTGATTTCTATTGGAGTAATTACTATGTCAGCAAATTTCTCTTGCATCGTAATAAATTCATCCAAGTCACTTTCCCTGCTTTTAATCTGCTCTATAACTTCTGCTTCAGATTTATTTCTGTTCGATGTATCTCTTTTAATCTTCCATTTATCATTTAATTTTTTGTCTGGATTCAAAAAGATTTTTAAATCAAATATATCTCTTTGTTTTTTTATAAAAAATGGATGCAGTCCCTCATAAAAAATTATATTTGAACTGTGAACTTGTTGCGGTGCTTCAAAAACACCACTTAAATGATTATATTTTTTTCTTGAAATCTTTTTGCCATTCAATAAATCTCTTAGATATCTTATTTCCAGGTGAAGCTCATTTGCCCTTGGATCAAGGTGTGTAAATTTTTCCCAATTTTTATCTCCCCTCTCCCATTTATGCAAATCATCTCCATTTATCATTAATGAGTGATGCTTTCCAAAAATACCGCGCAAAGATAACGAAATAGTAGTCTTACCAGACCCTGAATTACCACCAATACCTATCAAGTATGGTGTCGAAAAAATTTTTTGCTTTCTTAAGCTTAAAAATCCCTGAAGAATCAAAAAGCAAGATATAAGAAGAAAAGCAATTAATATTGTTTGAGATATGAAAATTTGTTCATCGACTTTGATGGATGCACTTAAAGCTATTATTTGAAATTTATCCAATAAATAAGTCATAGTGCCATCCAAGAATGGAAATGAGGGATTGATTAAAAAATATGTTAAATATGATATTTGTAATCCGATAATAACAAAATATGATTCAAATCTATTCTTAACTTTCAAATAAATTAGAAATGGTAAGAACCACATAAACCATCCCTCAGATGGAGTTGTAAATACAAGAAAAATTCCCATCGCAAATGTGAGGAAAGATATAAAATTATCCTTATTGAAATTTGAGATATGAAGTGCGCCAAAAAATAAAAAAATATATGCGATCGGTAAAAGATAAATTTTAGAATCTGCAAAACTAACAGCCAAATCAAAAATTTTTCCTTGAGTGCTATTATTAAATACCATTTCATAAAAATATTGGTTTTCAAGGTAGACAAGATTGATTAAAACAAAAGTTATGACTCCTATCAGAAGGTATATCAAGATACTAAATAAAGACTGTCTTTGAGAGTATAAAAAAACAACCAGAAAAGGAAGAGTTATCAAAATCATTGTCTTTGAGGCGAGTGAAATACCAAAAAAAATAGCTGAAATTTTCTGATCATTGCGAAATAAAAAATAAAGTGAAATTAAAAGCAAGGAAATTGGAACAATATCAAGCTGTCCATATATGTAAGATATATAGTACATCACAGGTGACAGCCAAAAGAGAGCTATCAATTGCAGTATATATCTGTGATTTAACCATGATTTTATTATAAAAAATAAAAATATATCGCAAATTAGCAAAGGTAATTTAAGCATCCACCCAGTAATCTCAAAAGCAAAAAAGTATTGAAGAAACATTGCTGGCATGCTTATTATGAAAAGCATAGCAACAGGATATGGAAAACTCTCAAGTTCTAGATTTGAAAAATTTTCATATGGATTACTGAAATTGGAATTAATGAAGTATTCAATAAATGGTAAAAAAAGATTTTCGATGATTGGCGAAGAAAATATAAAAATTCCTACTATTTTGATTATTAATCCAACAAAGAAAAGTTGATAATTAAGGGTTGTGCCTAAGTTAAGGTTGGATATGTAACGATCTAATACCTGCATTTTTTGCGCCAACTATGTCTTTATCATAAGAATCACCAATCATTATTACATCATTTTTATTAAGGTTCATTTTATTGATTGCCAGTTCAAAGATAGCGGAGTGAGGTTTCTCAAATAAAGCTTCTTCCGATGTAACTAAAAAATCAATAAATTGATCTAATTTTAATGAATGCAATTTCTTTGCTTGAAAGTTAAATTGCATATCAGTGATTGCTGCTATAATTAAATTATTACTTTTACATCTCTCAAAAAATTGAATTATGTAATCAAAAGGTACGATTTCTCTAACAAATTCATTCCAATATATCTCTTCATATACATACGCTTTTGAAAAGGGTTGGTTTATATTAAGCTCTCTAAACATAACTTCAAATGCGAGTGCCCGTGACCTGCAAAATGCATTTGGTGATAATGACTCGGTTACCAGAGTTCTTGAACGCCTATACATGGCTTTAAATTTCGTTAAATCAATATCAAGATTTTCAACTTTAGATATTTTCTTATAACAAGCCTCTATTGCATTTTTATGCATGGGCTCATAAGCATATAGAGTATTATCTATGTCAATTAGAATGCCCTTAATATTTAAAATATTTAATTCTTCTAAAACTTTTGCATTATCTATAGACATATAATTTTAAAGATACGAAATTGAAGATCATTGAACATATAGTTGCAAATATTACTGAAAACAATTTTACCATCTGATCAGTTATCATAGATTTGTGAAGAAATATAAAAACTTGTTCATTTATAAAAATATTTAATATCATTGACAATATATATACACCTAAATACCTAAGAAATAATATGGTTTTAAGACTTAATACTTTGAAAGTGAATATAGAATTAACAAAATAACCAAATACTGTTCCTAATAAAAAACTTATTCCTTTTGATATATTGACTGATACCTCAACAGAAGTAAGAAAATAATAGAAAGAAATATCAATTGAAAAGGCAATAATACCTACTATAAAGAAACTTCTAAATTGTTTGTTTATCTTCATTATTACTTCGTTTACAAATGCTAGCAAACAAATTTAAATAATCTTCTAATAAGTGTTCATGAGAAAATTTTTTAAGAATCTTATTTCTTGCATTTTCTTCTAATTCTTTTGGATTTGCATAATTCAGGACCCATTTAATTCCATTCGCAAGATCTTCTTCATCATATGGCTGTGCTAAATATCCATTTATTTTATGATCAATAAGTTCGTTATTTCCTCCTATATCAAAAGCTACGACTGGTCTACCACAGCTAAGTGCTTCATAAATACTATTCGACAAATTTTCTTGATAACTTGGTACAACAACTAAATCAGAGGCGCCATATGTCTCAGCGCATATAGATGATCTTACAAAAGATGTAGCTGCATCAGGAATAATATTTTTGCAATAAATAGCTTCATCATTATTGTTTATTCCAAAGAGATGCAAACAAAAATTTTTTGAATCAACCTTCATCCAGGCTTTATGAAGAAGATCAAATCCTTTGTTCTTATCACTAATTGGATTCATTGCACCAAATGAAATAACTTTTTTGTCGATTGGTAAATTAACAATATTCTTTTCTTTTAAAACTTTCTTTGAAATATTTTTATCTGCAAGATGATTAAAATTTAAGTAATTTTTTTTCGGCAAATTTGGAATATGATAATGATCATTTAATTCAAATATTTCACTTGATTTAGCTATATTGCCAATCCATTTTGATGGAGATACAACGGTTAAATCATTTTTAAAGCTTAAAATCCATTTTTTATACTTGAACCATAATGTTTTTTTTACATCACTTGAATCATTCGTGCCATCCAAATGATATGAAGGTACATGGTATCCATTACTAAATGGCCAATGATCATGAATTGTCCAAACTATGGGTGCTTTTATTTTTCTTATATCATTTACGGAAAGCATATTTCCTGCAACCCAATGAAGATTAACAATGTCTGGATCATAGTCATTGATCATTTTTGCAATTCCAAAACTGCCAAATATCGAATAACTAAAATTATTTTTTGGTTTACCAAGTATTTTTAGTAAGAGGTTCTCTGCAGCATTCAATAAATTATTATAAAAATTAATAAGCCAATTTTCTTGCTGAATGTAGAGTTTTGGATCTAGGCTACCAGCATCATAATTTTTGATTAGCATTTTTGATTCAATGTTATTTGCTAGTAGAGACTTGAAAAGTCTGTGAGCCGACTGAGAAGCACCTCCTCTCCTACTGCCAAAATTAATAATAAGAACCTTCATTAGAAATCTCTGAATTGAGATTTCCAATCATCTATTTGTTTATACGGAATAACTAAATTATTTTCTGTTTTCGCATTTATAAAGTTTTTGAGAAGATCAACATTTAGACGTTCAGTAGCGTTAAGATGTATATCTTTTGATATTTCTTTTGCACGATTGTCTATCGTCACTACAAAAGCACGAACACTCTTTTGAATTGCTCTAATACCAGCATGCAACCTAGTCCCCACATAATCAATATCTTCATTCTCTAAAATAAAATCAAAAGAGCGTAAGTTTGGACTAATAATTTCAAGATTGATCTTAATATTTTGTACAAGTTGCATTAAATATTCATAATCACCAAGTCCTTGTGGCCAAAAAAATACCTTTTCATAATTTGAATCAAGTATCTCTAAAAGTTTTGAATCCAAAACTATGTCTTTGTTGTAGTCTGTTAATGTGGTCACAACATACTTAGCTTTAGAATCTGGTATTGTTGCTAGATGATCAGGAGTAATATTCCAAACAGTTGGGCAAGAGGTATTTACAACATTATTTATCCCAATGCTGTTCAACATTTTTTTAGTATACGAATCTCTAACGGAGTGGGTCATATCTTTTCTTAATAAAATTTTGAGTATGCTGCTATTGATTAAGTTTGGTTTATTTTGATATTGAAACCATCCTACCCCACATAGAAGAATATTATTGATTGAAATCAAATCAAATGGTTGAATAGGAAATTGTTCCAGGCAAAACATATTTGAGCTAAGGCTATTTGTACCAGCAAGGATGGCTAAATCTGAATTTTTTATGTGATTTTTACTTTTTTTTCTTAATCTTTCTGTGTACTGGAGTTTAATAACAAAACTTTCATTTAAGTGTTCTGAGATAAAGTGATCTATAGAGTTTAAGATGATTTCATTGCCTAAATTGTGAGACAATATTGAGGGATCAAGAATTGATACTTTCTTCAATTAAAAACTCTCCAAATTCTTTGAAAAAACCTATTTAGTAAGTTTTCTCTCTTAAACATGAGATTGTCATACTCCATGTCTGGCACAATAAAAAAGTTTTCTTTCAATGGAAAAGTTATCTCATTTGCAATTACATTCTCAAAGGGATGATGACCTTTTGTATGAGTTGCATCCTTACCAAAACCGATATTTTTTATAAGGCTCTTTGATGGAATGCATGTCAAACCATGATTCTTATGTCGCAAATATCCCCATTGTAGTGCCCAACTATCAGATGCATTCTTAATAACGCCATTATGGATCATATTATGTTTGATTTCGCCTAAATGCGATCCAAGAGAATTTTCAAATCCATTATTGTTAACAAATTCATTAAAGTCTTTAATATCTACATCATAATCTTTCCAACATCTTCGCCATGAAGCCCAGCCCCAGCAATTTCCAAGACTTGAAAAAAAATAATCTGCATTATTTGTCTTCCATTCATTTTGTTGATTAAACCCTGAGATTGAATAAATCCTTTCGTCATTTTTGTATCTGTTAAGAAGCTCTGCGCAGTAATTAAAAAAACTTTCACTAGGTAAGCAATCATCCTCCAAAATAATTCCCATTTCTTCTTGATCAAAGAACCATGATATTCCACTACTAACAGATTCTCTGCATCCCAAGTTTTCATTTCTATTAAGTTGAATTATTGTGAATTCTCTACTTTTTAGGGAAAGAAATTCTCTTGACCTCTCAATCTTTAGAGCATCCTCATCATTTTTAGGCCCATCAGAGACCACATATATTTTTTCAGGACGAATTTTTGCCACTTGCTCAAATACTCTCTCTAGTAATTCTGGTCGATTGTATGTCAGTAGTAAAATAGGAATATTGAAATCAGTCATTTTTAATCTTAAATATTTTTTTCATGAGTACTCTTAAACGCAGAGGTATTACCACGCCTAAGCAATAACTTAGATACTTTCTTAACATTAATACATGTAAATTTTTTGAGGGATTATGTTTTCTTAGAACAATAAGGTCCTCTTGCAACCGTGTAATGTTTCCACTTACGCCTCCGAGATAGAACTCACCAACAGTTTTCTTAATAGAGTAATATTTTTGGGAATGGGCTAACAGTCTATTTACAAAATCAAAATCAGATGAGATCTTTAAATCCTCATCAAAACCACCAATTTCATTAAATATACTCTTTCTTACAAATATAGACATATGGGCTGCAGGCATCTCCATCGAGGTAAGCATTCCATCATTGTTAAAAATTGGAGTCTTTTTATAAATTTTATTTTTATTTATATCGGCTATAACAACATTTCCAATTGTAAAATCATAACAATCTTGATCTAGTTCATAAGATAATTCACTTATAACTTCTGGATAAAAAATATCTCCAGAATTTAAAAATCCTATCCACTCTCCTTTCGATATTGAAGCACCTTTATTCATAGCACAATAAATTCCATTATCTTTTGAGGTAACGTAATTTGATATTTTGTCATTGTAATCATTAATTACTGTAAGTGAATGATCAGTTGAACCACCATCTATAATTATATGTTCAAATGGCCTCTCTTCTTGAAAGTGAATACTGTTGAGTGTATCTCTAAGACCCTCAGCATTGTTAAGATTAATTGTTATAAGGCTGATGCTATTTGCCATTATCCTTTATATACAAAAATCCACTAATTTTGTTCAAAATATTTCTCACGCTGCCATATAAAAAAGCAGATATTTTTGTTATGTCTAATATCAGTGAAATTATAAAAATAGTTATAAAATTTATTGGCAATAAATCGAAAATAGTTGCTCCTTTGTTAATTGGAAGAACTATAGACCTAACAAGAAAATATATTATTACCAAAAGAGCAAATATAGTTTTTGTAATATTGGGGATGTAAAAAATGCTGTCAGTGTTCCATCCACTAATATCAGGATCGTAGGAAAGATTATTCCAATTAAATGCAAGTAAGAGTAATGCAAAGCCAGTAAAATAGAAGTAGATATCTTTATGAGCTTTCAAATGTGGTAACTGTGTAGATGAAAGATAGTTTCGAAACCATTTTTTTACAAGATTCACAAATGTCATTTTTTTGAGGCCCAAGTACTTAATGGGTTGCGGACTATCATAGTAATTAATCTTTTGAAGTTTTAATCGCCCAATCCAATCTCCGTCTTCACCTGCTCTTACATGCTCAACGAATTGTCCTACTCTTCCGAAAAGATTTTTTTTAATTAATGAGCCTGGTAAAGTTGAAAGCGTATTTGATCCAAACGTAGCTAGCCTTATATTTTTTTCAAAAATAGATTCTGCAACATATAATGTTTTACCAAGAACAATTTCTGCTTTCATTTGCTCAGCAAGTAATAAGTTTTCTTTAAGCCAATTTTCATCTGGGAGTGTTTTTGAATCTAAAAAAGCCAAGTACTCAAATTTAGATGACCTTACTCCAGTATTTCGAGCCTGGCCAGGTAATGCATTTGAATCAGATATGACTCTGAAATCAATACCCAAGTCTCTAAAAGAGGAATTATAATTTTTGATATTAGTAGGCTCTTGATCAAAAGCTGTATTAATTATTAATATCTCATTAGGTAAAAGTGTCCAGTTAGGAATTGTGCTCAGAATTTTTTTAATTTCATCTAATTCATTAAAAAAAGGAATAATTAAACTAACTGATTTCATTTACTATCCTTAAAGTAGTCATTGTGAGTTTCAGTTAATTTAAACTCTAATCTATTTTTATCAAATTCCTTATGAGTTTTAATAACTTTTTTCATTAAAACATCTCTTATGCTTATCAATAAACTAATTGGATAAACAATACAAAAGTATGGATACTTCTTAAATACATCCCAAGACTTTATGGAATTTTTTAAAGATATATCAGCATGTATTGAATATCTAAAGTAATGTAACATTTTTAAAAATCTATCTTTTAAGGAAAATTCTCCAAATTTTTCTACTGTGATAGTTTGTGTAATCGCATAAGCTGAACCTCTTGTATATTCAATTTTTTTACCATGAGTAATGCTATTTTCAGCAGTTCTGTCCATTATTTTTAAGACATCGGTTATTAAAATGAATCGAGTGTGCTTATATAATTCTCTCAATAAAACACTCTCATGCGAAAGAAAATCAACCTCCGGGAATCGTTTTCCTTCAAATAATGAGCTCCTCACACAAATAGTCCCATCACCGATAAGAATTTTCTCCAATTCACTCCAACTGTATTCTTTATTTTCAGGTAACTTTTTCTTCACATTAAAAGTTTGTGAGACTCCTAAAGTATTTAAATTTTGACCAATTACTCCAGATAATGATTTTGTAAATGCATTACTTTCAATAACATTTGTAAGCTTCTCCATTGCATTAGCTTCGAAGTAATCATCTGAATCACACATTAAGATAAACTCACCTCTAACATTGTCAAGCAAAATATTATCAATCATAGATTTTCCAATTCTTCTATCTGAGGATATGAATTTTACAGGGAAATCTAAATCATTAATTATTCCTTGAATATATTCGATAGTATTATCAGATGAGCCATCATTTGCGATTATCCACTCAAAATTTTTTTTTGACTGGTTTTGAAGAGATGAAACAAGCTTTGGTAGATATTGCTCTCGATTAAAAGCAGGCGTAATTACCGAAAAATAAATTTTTTCCTGCATTTTATTAGACTCTTTGTTATGTATTTATAAGCTGATTATACTCTTTGTACCAGCTTTGAAAAATTAAGAGGCCCCAAAGTTTCTCTGAATGATCATTAGCATTTTCAAGATGCTCATTTAAATATTTATTTACTATTTGATTATTGAATAAGTTATGCATTCCAAGACTGTCATCTGAAAGTAAATCGAATGTCCATTCCTTTAGATCATTCTTAATCCATTTACCTACTGGTATAGCAAAACCAGATTTTGGTCTATCAATTAAATCAGATGGAATATATTTAGCTAGGATTTTTTTTAGTATTATTTTGCCTTCTCTATCATCAACTTTTTGATAAAGGTTTGTTCGATAAGCTGCATTAAAAACTCTTTGATCCAAAAATGGAGCGCGCGTTTCGAGACTACAATGCATCGCTGCACGATCAACTTTACATAAGATGCCGGGCAGGTAATGTAAAGTATCGGTTAGCATCATATTTTCTATTTCATCATCAAAAGTGTGATGATTTTCAAAAGCAGAAGTGTTTATATCTCTAAAGAATGATTCTGAAATTAGACTATTTGGTTGTTCCCAAGCATAACTCATAGATCTGCAAAATGTTCCTAAATCTTTCACTTTGATTAACTTTAAGGCAGATTTATTTATCTTTGTTCCTAATTGTGGGTAGTTAAGCACTCCAGATGCACCAATCTTGTCAAAAAGATTTATTGGTAATTTAGATAAGATCTTTGAAGTTGGGTTGCGAAATAACGTTGGTAGAAGTGACCAATATTTCCAAATCTTTCTTGAATGAATATATCGGTTATATCCACCGAAAAGTTCATCTGCACCATCGCCGGTTAAGACTACTTTCACATCCTTTCTAGCTATTTTACTAATAAAATAAGTTGGTATTTGTGATGAATCTGCAAATGGCTCATCATAAATTTTACTTAAATGCGGAATTACTTTTTTGCAATCATCTTCTTCAAGTAATACTTCAGTGTGATCTGTTGATAAATGCTTAGATATTGCTCTTGCGTATTTGGATTCATCATACGAAGAATCTTTAAATCCTACGGTAAATGTTTTTGGCTTCTCCATTGAATTTTTTGCCATCAATGCTGTTACTATTGATGAATCAATACCGCCACTTAGCAAAGAACCTAAAGGTACATCCGAGATCAATTGTCCTATGACCGAGCTTTCAATTGCTTTTTCTACAGAATCAATAGCTGAAAACTCATCCTCAAATTTTTGTTGTGAAAGTTTTTTAGCTTCAGTAATTGCATCCCAAAAAATGTTTGTCTCACAGATGTGTTGATTATTTGCAATACTCATAGTGAGATAACAACCCGGTTTAATTTTATATACATCTTTTAAAATTGAGTGCTCCGATGAGATTTTGTTGTACTTAAAAAATTCAGTTAGAGCCTCTGCATTAATCTGAAATCTCACGTTAGGAAATGCAAATATAGATTTTAATTCAGAACAGAAAATAAATTCTTTTTGGCGCTTTGCATAATAGAGTGGCTTTTCTCCAAACCTATCTCTAGCTAAAATTAAGCTATTAGATCTTGAGTCATGTATTGCAAATGCAAACATACCTAATGCATTTTTTAAAGTTTTTTCAATTCCACAAACCTCAAAGTATTCTAGTAGTGTTTCAGTATCAGATGATCCTCTCCAAGCAATCTTCTTTGAATATTTATTTTTTAGCTCTTTTCTTAACTCAAAATGATTATAAATTTCACCATTAAAGACCATTGTGAATCTACCAGATAAGCTTTGCATTGGCTGATTACCAGCTTCAGACAAATCTTGAATTGATAACCTTGTGTGACCCATTGCAAATCCATTATCAAGTATAGAAAAATTTGTTCTATCTGGTCCTCTGTGATTAAGGCAAGTTGTCATTGGAACAATAATTTTCTCAATGTCTGTTTTAGATTTTAGAGAAAATGAATGGAATCCTGTAATACCACACATAGTAACTTATGATTTAAGAAAATTTTTCAAATTACTTAATTCCTCTAGCAATTCTGGGTCTTCAGAGTTAGTTGACTTGAACTGAGCTAGTATTTTTTTATCTTTTATCTGATGTATGATTTCATTCATCAATGGAATTGAACCTAGCATTTGGACGAATTTTTGTTTCAAGTCATATAATCTTTTAAATCTAAATTTCAGTAATATATTTGGCAAATAATTATTAAGACTTTCGGCATAATTTTCTAAAATCTGATTTGAAAGTTTACTTCTATGCTCATTATCAGAATAAACTTTTTCTGATAACTCCTGTGATAGTAGTCTTATATCACTTGGCAAGTCACTTTGAACTAAATTTAATGAAAAATCATAGCTTGCGCTTGATGATCCAGTACCACTTTGTCTTATATAATGAAAAAAATTATCAAAAGACTTTTGTTTTCCAATTGTGGGCGCTCTACATATTTTATATAACTCCATTATGGTTAGATCAGAAAAATTCAATGATAAGATTTCGCTCCATATATGTTTTAATCCCTCGGTTCTAAAAACGTTATAGAAATTTGGTTGAAAATTTAATATTGCCTGTTGAAATTGATCCTCCCATCTGTGTAGAGGCTCTTCATCCCTATAATGCAAATATTTCTCAAAAATACTTATATTGTTGCCATATGTTTTTGTTGCATGATTATCAATCTGAAATCTCAATAAAGAAGTGCCAGCTGAAATATAATCAGGATTATTATCTAAAAAGTGAAGAAGTTTATTTAATCCTGTTTTTACTACAAAATCATCGTTATCTGCAAGCATGGAATACTCTGTAGTAACCTCGCTCAATGCATTAACAATCATTGAGTAGTAATCTTTATATTTTTCCTTCTGTTTGAAAGTTACAAGCTTAATATCAAGTTCCTTATGCTGCTGAATTAAATTTTTAAGCTGAGGACTATCATCACCATCTGCAACTAAAATTGGAAAATAATATCCAATTTTATCCATATATTTAAGAAAACGTTCACTAAATTCGCTCCTACCATAAACACAAAGGACTATAGTTAAGTTACTTAGCACATTATCTTTGTTCATTTGAATTGGTAATTATTTTTGCAAGACCTTCTTTGAGGGAAATTTTTGGTTTCCATGAAGTTTCCTTACAAAATTTATCATTTGCAACAAAACTTCTCTGATCCATTAGAGAATCGAATTTTATATTTTCTTTTATAACTAATTTTGGATATGTACCAAGATTATTCACCAAAGAAATTATCAATTTAAATGCATCAATTATTTTTACAGGTACGCTAGTGCCTATTTCATAGTGTTTACCATTTGTTGCACTAATTTCTTTAAAAGCTATAAAGAATGCATCAATTACATCTTCAATAAAAATATAATCTCTATAATATTCTCCACTACCCCATACAAAAATTTCTTTTCCCTTTAATGCATTTGAGATCACTTTATCTATTATTCCTCTATCAGGTTTTCCGTAATTTGATAAGCTGCCATAGACATTGCTTAGCCGAAGTGAAACACCTCTAAGAAATTTGTTTTTACAATATAATTTTAAATATCTTTCTGCTGTAAGCTTGCTTAAATCATAAAAACATATTGGATCATCGGCAATGGGAATGTTTTCAATATTATCAGTGAACCCTTTCTGAGTAGAGGTGCTAGCTGCTATAACAATTATTTTTTCATTCATTTGTCTTAATTTCTCAAGAATAATCAAAAAAGCTGTAATATTCGAAATAGCATCATTTCTTGGGTCTTCTCGAGCAGCATTTGAGCTTGTTTGAGCAGCAAAATGAAAAAAAACATCAATGTTTGGAAGGTCATCGAGACATGGGTCACTAATATCCATATCAATATTTTTATAGTGATCGATCTGAGATCTTCCTAGAGTAATAACTTCATCAAATTCTTTTGAGTATTTCGTAAGAAAAGATCTTCCAATTAGTCCTGTTGCTCCAGAAATAAGTGCTTTCATTGGAGTTTATTTTTAATACCTTTAAACAAGGATATTGTTTTTTCAATTTCTGCAGAAATGGAGCCATTGAATTCAAATCCTCTTTCCATTATTTTTTTTGAAGAAACTTCATATGACAGTTGATTCATTATTTCATGATCAACAAGATTTATTTCTACATCAGGAATGAAAGTTCTAATTTCATCCAAAATATCATTAACTGTAAAGTTGCATGTAACTACATTGAAAATTTCACCATCAAACATGTTTTTTTTGATAGCGAACACTATTGATCTTGTTGCATCGCCAATATCAAGATAAGGCCTTTTCTGATCTAAAGCTGTTGTCCAAACAGTAAGTGGTTCATTCATGCACGCTTGGAAGCAAAACTTGTTTACAGCAGTGTGAAATCTTATTCCTGGCGTAACACCAAAAATAGTACCGAATCTTAATATGGTAAATTTTAGATCACTTGTGTGTTGAAGAAAATTTTCTTCGCTAATTTTTGATTTTGCGTAAGGACTTTGTGGCTTAAGATCATCAATCTTACAATTTTCATCTACCTCGCTAATCTGAGTTCCGTAAACACTTGTAGAGGATAAATGTATAAGCTTTGCATTATTTTTAGTCGCTGCATTAACTGCATTTTCTAAACATTGAAAATTAACACTCTCTACCTCATCAGCATTTTCAAAGCTTTGCGCTGCATCAGTTATCGCAGCCAAGTTTATAATAATATCGCAATTCTTAGTTATATCTTCAATATCATCACTTGCAATATCCCTATTATAGAATTGATAAGATTGTTGTTGATCAAGATCAAATAAAGAGCAATACCTTTGCGTTCTGAAATTATCAACAAGAATTATCTCTGATTTATCTATTAATAATGGAATTTCTCTAATCAAGGACGAGCCTATATGGCCTAATGCACCTAATACAACAATTTTCATTTGTTTATAATCTCCTTTAACTCTTGAAAGCTAATGCCTTGAGAGTCTTTTTCAGAAATAGACATATTTTTAATTTTTGGCCAGTCAATTGATATAGTTTTGTCATCCCACATTAAGGTATTTTGATCATTAGGATCATAATAGTTTGTTAGTTTGTAGTTCACACTTGCACTATCACTTTGAGTTAAAAAACCATGAGCAAATCCAGGAGGTAAATATACTTGGAGTGCATTTTCATCAGAAAGTTCAATACTATGCCATTTTCCAAATGTAGATGAATCCATTCTAATATCAACAAAAACATCAAATATTTTTCCGTGCAAGACTGATATAAGCTTTCCTTGAGGATAATTTACTTGAAAGTGCAATCCTCGCAATACACCACTGTTTGATACTGTAAATAAATCTTGAACAAAAATATTAGAATCTAAAAAAGGCAGCATCTCCTCTTTTCTATATAACTCAATAAGAGATCCTCTTTTATCTTGAAATCTTTGTTTTTGAAAAACATAAGTCCCTTCAAAAGGAGAATAAATAGCATCCATGTGCCTGTATTTTAATATAAGAAGGAATTGGTTTAAAATCGAATTTTATTCAAGCATTAATATTTAATAATTTTTAAGATGGATCATGTCGAAAACATTGTTGTTGGTGGAGGAGTTGTAGGTCTTGCAATTTGTAGAGAATTAAACAAAGCAGGAAGAGAAAGCATCTTACTGGAAAAGAATAATTACTTTGGAGAAGATGCATCTACAAGAAATTCTGGTGTTATTCATGCTGGCATCTACTATAATCCTGGATCTTTAAAGGCACAGTTATGCGTAAAAGGAAATAAGCTCTTATACGAGTATGCTAAAAACTTTAATGTACCATTTAAAAAACTTGGAAAAATTATTTACTCCAATTCAATTGAGCAAAATGAAATTTTACAGAATTACTTAAATATTGGTTTAAAAAATTCTGTCGAGCTAGAGTGGCTAAATAAGGAGCAAATATATGAAATTGAACCAGAATTACATGCTATAGAAGGCATTTATTCAAAAAATTCAGGGGTAATAGATGTTGGAGAGTTTATTTATTCCTTACTCGCTGAAATTCAAAAATATGGAGGTCAAGCTTTTAAGAAAACTAAAGTAATAGCTGCAACAAAAAGTGGTGACAATTTTATTTTGGATGCAATTACCAATTCAGATGAAAACTTTTCAATATCCTGCAAAAATCTAATTAATTCTTCTGGTTTGTATTCTGAAAAGATCCTTAATAATTTTGATTTCTTGGATAAAAAATACATTAGGAAAGTTTTTTTTGGAAAAGGTCACTATTTCGCATATTCTGGAAACGTACCATTTAAACATTTAATTTATCCACTACCTGGAAAAAATAGCCTTGGAATTCATTTATGTTTTGATTGTCATGGAGGTGTAAGATTTGGTCCTGATCATGTTTGGACAGACAAGATTAATTACGACTTTGAGAAAGACAGAAAAGAAATATTTTTAAATTCAATTAAAACTTTTTGGAGCGGTATCGAAGAAAGTAAATTAACACCCGATTATGTTGGTTTAAGAGCAAAAATTTACGACCAAGATTCATCACCTGAAGATTTTTGTATAAGCCTTGAAAATGAGCATGGTGTTAAGGGTTTTATTAATTTGCAAGGTATTGAAAGCCCTGGTTTAACAAGCTCATTAGCTATATCGGAATTTATTTTATCCAGCTTAGCTTAACTTCTCAAAAGGGTTAAAAACTCGTTCCAATCTCTAACATAATCTCCTTCAGAAAAAGTTTCATTGCATAATACTCCTAAAATTGATTTTTCTTCATATTGTTGAGATGCCCACCACATAGTTGGAATAAAAAGGAAATTTCTATGTGGCTTAAGAGTAAAATTAAAAACTTTTTCTGAGTTTTTAACACATACTTCAATCTGACCTGATAAGGCAAAAAGAATTTGACTGCAGTGTTTATGAGCATGATTTCCCCTCTCACACGACTGCTTTGATGTAATGAAAAAAAATCTTTTAAAAGCATCTACGTCAATGTCTTTATTTAATTCGATTACAGACAATATCGCATCAGAAGTATTGTGAGGATCGAGTTTATATTCTTGAGGAAATTGCATCTGAAAAATTACGTACTAAATTCTTTCCACATCAAAATTTTTTAACTCTTTAATAACTTTAAGTGCCATTTTACTTTCTAACTCAGGATAGATTGGAAGTGAAACAATTGATTGACATAGCTTTTCAGTAATACGGAGATCATTTTTTACGATTATCTTATCTTTGAACCCTTTTTGCATATGTACAGGGTAAGGATAATGAATCCCTAAGAAAATATTTTTTTGCTTCATAAATGCAATAAGTTCATCTTGATGCTCAGTTTTTAAGACATATAAGTGATGCACATGATCGCAATTATTTCTGTAACTGGGTCTATCTATTTCAGCTAAGTGATCATTATATAAATTAGCTATATTTTTTCGTTTTGAATTATCTTCATCAAGATATTTAAGCTTAACTCTCAAAACTGCAGCTTGAATTTCATCAAGTCGAGAATTTCTCCCAACCATCTGACTAATCCTATCTTTCCATCCATATTCTCTAATAAGATTCATCTTCTCATACAAGTTTTTGTTATTTGTTGTTATCAGACCAGCATCACCAATTGCTCCAAGATTTTTTGTTGGATAACAGCTAAATGTTCCGATGTGCCCAATTGATCCAAGTCTTTTATCTTTATAAAAAGCACCATGTGCTTGAGAGACATCCTCAATTAAATATATCCCCTTCTCATCACAAATTGATTGAATTTCATCTAATGCGCAAGACTGGCCATACAAATGCACTGCAATGATAGCCTTTGTTTTAACGGAAATTACTTCTTTAATTTCTTCATGATCTATAGTGAATAAATCCTCATCAACATCAACTAACACTGGAATTGCTCCTGCACATAGTATTGCCGATACAGTAGCTGTAGCTGTATGTGATACAGTAATAACCTCATCCCCGGGTCCAATTTCAAGTGCACGTAAGGCAATTTCGATAGCATCAGTACCATTTGCAACACCTACAGAATATTTAGCAGATATAAATTCTGAAAATTCTTCTTCAAGTTTTTTAACATTTTCTCCCAGAATATAGCTGTTACCATTTAATGTTTCAGCTATTTTATTATCTATTTCGTCTTTTTTGGATAGATACTGAGCCTTGGGATTAGCACATTGAATATTACTCATATCTTAAAGTTTTTCAGGTGTGTAATCCATTCAATGGATGAACTTAAATTCTTTTGCTCCTTTTCAATAATTTCTTTTGCATGATTCCATGCAAACAACACAATTACTTCAGGAATATTTGATAAAAAGTATTCATAAGATTTAATAGGTATATGTTTTCCTGGGGAAAATTTATTTTGTTTAATGGGTGTCGTATCTGAAATAAACTCTATTAATTCACTGTTAACGTCACAATAGTTTAAAATTGTTGTACTTTTTGAGGTAGCGCCATAACCTGCAACACGTTTACCGCTATCTTGAAAACCTATTAACTTGTCTCTAAAGACTCTTTTTGAATCTTCACAATTTTGTTTAAAATCTAAATATGTTTTCATTTTATCCAGACCAATTGATAACTCATGTTGCTTAATATCATCAACAATCTTTAACTTAGTACGTGCTCCTTTTTTTCCGAAAACAAACCGCATAGATCCTCCATGAGTTGATTGAGGCAAAAGGTTAATTAGTTCAAATCCATGTCTTCCAAAAATATTTTCACATGAAATTGCTGAAAAAATATAAACATGCTCATCATAAATTTGATCATAAGATACCTTTTCTATCATCTCTCCTAAATACGGATCTTCAAAAATTAGTACGCCATCATCTGTTAAAAGATTGAAGGCAGATTCTGCAATTTCATTTAAATTTGGAATATGACACATAACATTTGCTGCAAGAATAGCATTTGCTTTGCCATGAGTTTTCAGAACTTCATCAGCAGTCTCAAGATTAAAAAATCTTACAATTGAATTTACACCATGTTTTTTTGCGGATTCAACAACATTTTTTGAGGGATCAATACCTAAATGCCTTATATTTTTTTTTGCGAAATTCTCAAGCATGGCTCCATCATTGCTCCCAATTTCAACAACAAATGGATCAACTGAGTCAGTTAAGTAATTACTATTAACCCACTCTGCATACTCCTTAAAGTGCATCTGCATAAATTTTGACTGTCTTGTAAAGAAAGCATATTCCTCATGAAACATCATTTCTGGATCAGGTTGTTCTAAGATTTGGAATGTGTAGCAATGCTCGCAAAAACCAGGATCTAGATTAAAAAAATCTTCTTTCTCAGTTTTGTCTTTAATAAAACCATTTGCAATAGGCATCTTTCCATAGGACATAAATGAGGAAAGTTTTTCACCACAAACTCTACAAGAATCAACTCTATTCATTTTTAAACTTAAATTTTGCTGTAATTATACTTTAACAAAATATTAATGGTTGATTTAGCCTGCATAATGTTAATCAGAAAAAGTTCGTTTCCTTTTCAATTATTTGTTTCTAAGTTAGACTTTGTAATCAGTAATTTTTATAACCAAGCATAATTCTCAATGTATTGGAAGGAATATAATTCAAATCTTGAAGCTCTTTCAAAATCGCTTCTTAAACATAACAAAGACGGTTCTTTTAATTATGTCGAAGATTCTTTCTATAATCATGTAAGGGACATAGTTGCTATTGAAATTGCAAATTTAATTACTTTAGTTGAAGAAAAAGTGAGAGTTATTGACTATGGATCTAATCTAATTTCGTGGTCAAACATTCAAAATAAAATAGATACAAAAAGATTGCATGTAGATATTTATGATCCATTTGCAAAAAAAAATTGTGAAGATTTAACAAAGACACTAAATTTTACTTGTAAAAAATATTCTGACCTTGATTCAATTCAATCGAATGAGTATGACTTATCTCTTTTTGGCTCTGTTTTGCAATATATAGACGATTTCTATGAAATATTTCTAAATAATCCTGTGCTTAGATCACGCAAAATAATATTTACACATACTCCTCTTAGTATGTCAGAAGAAATTGTTTCAAAACAATTCTCAGATTTTAAGGGAAATCAAAAAATTTATTCTTACAAAGATATATTGGAGATTATGAGTGAGTTTGGTTTTCATTGCATATTCAGATCTACTCTAGATCCTAAATATGCTATGCCTGAGAAAAAATTTTTAAAAAGAATTATATATGGGAATCTTATTTTTTCTTCTGAAAATAAAGCCCATAATAAATAATGAAAAAATGTGCAAGAATTCTAGCAACTTGCTTTAAAGCAAAAAGAGTTGTTGAGAAAACCCTTTTAGCTGGTCATCCATTGGGGTATTACTACCACAGCCAAAACTTTACCACCGAGCAAGATATTATTGAACTATTAAAGTTTAATATTAAGCAGGAAAAAAAAATTGATCCGGGGTTACAAAGAGATTTAATTATTGTAAACAGTGACATTGGCTCAGAAATAGGTAATGAATTTGTGATGAGTCTTGAAGGAGAACCACTGCAAAAAGGCAATATCCGAGTAATTCAAAGAAATAATGTTGGCTTGAGTTTTGGAGCGTATAGTGACGCATTCAAATTATTTAGGAATGAATATGAATATTTTATATTCACTGAGGATGATCTTTCAATTTTAGAGAATAATTATGTAAAAAAATCTATAGAGTTGTTTGAGTCGTCTAAAAATGCTGGATTTCTGGCATTTGTTGGTAAAACAAAAATCAAAAGAGGTCATTGGAAAGCTTTAGGCATAACTGAAAAGAAAAACGCTTTTGGTTGTCACGGTGCATGCGGTCTATCAAGTAGTAAAATTTTAGGAGAAATCTTTGATGCCCATGGAATGCTGCCACATAATCAAACTGACGAGTATCAGAGTGGCATTACCTTCGGTGAAGTTGCTTTACCGCTTGCAATATCAAGAGCTGGATATGAGCTTGTTGATCAGCCTAAAGATACATACTTTGCAATACCTTCATATGATGTCATGCGTGGAATAAAAGTTGTAAAGTTTCCTAATAGTCTTGATAAACTTATTTTTTACCTCAAGCACTATCTTTACAGATTATTTTCACTAAACAAATATACGAAGAAGTTTTATATAAAAATTTTATCTTTAAGGAAAAAAATCTTCTAAGTATTATTTAGATATATCTAGGAAATTTCTTGTTGAATAAATTCTAATGCCAATAACAATTTACATGTTTCTTCAACGTCAAGTCTTTGTGTATTTTCTGATGTATAGTCATCAACTTGATTTGCAGATACATTTCCAGTTTTTTCATATTTTTTATAATTTAAATCTCTATTGTCGGTTGGAATTTTAAAATATCTGTCGAGGTCAATTGATTTACTCATTTCTTCTCTGGAAATAAGTGTTTCATATAGTTTTTCACCATGTCTTGTACCAATAATCTCAATTTTTGATTTTACTTTAAATATTTCTTGAAGTGCCAACGCTAGGGTTTCAACGGTACAAGCTGGTGCTTTTTGCACAAATAAATCACCTTGCTCCCCATTAACAAATGCATACAAAACAAGATCAACAGATTCTTCAAGCGACATCATAAATCTAGTCATAAGTGGATCAGTTATGGTGATCGGTAGATTATTTTTTATAGCATTCACAAATAGAGGAATCACAGAACCGCGAGAAGCCATAACATTCCCATATCTTGTGATACATAAGGTATTTTCATTGGAAAGCTGTCTTGCTTTTGCTTGCAGTATTCTCTCTGCCATTGCTTTGGATATTCCCATTGCATTTATTGGGTACACAGCCTTATCAGTGCTTAATAGTATCAATTTTTTTACATTATTATTTATGGCTGCATTAATTGTGTTTTCAGAGCCTATAATATTTGTTTTGGTAGCCTCTAGTGGAAAAAAATCACATGATGGAACTTGCTTAAGAGCTGCAGCATGAAAAACATAATCAATACCTTTCATTGCTTGATTGGTACTTTCAAAGGACCTGACATCGCCTAAAATAAACTTTAGTTTTGGATCATTTAATTTAAGTCTTAAATCTTCTTGTTTTTTTTCATCTCTGCTAAATATAGTAATATCTTTTATATCTGTTTTAAGAAATCTCTGAAGTACCGTCTTACCAAAGGAACCAGTCCCCCCAGTAATCATTAATGATTTACCTTTGAATAATTTGTTAACTTTGCTATCTACGCTCATTGTTTTATCTTTTTGTAGAATTTTATCATCTTTCGAATCCTTTTAATTTTCTTTAACTAGGCTTATTGTTCGATCGATATCTTTATCAGAAAGCCACCATCCACACGGAAGGCAAATTAAATCTTTAAAAAATTTATTTGTAGATTGAAGAGTAGACGTATTTATTTTAGTGGATGAAAATGCTGAATAATTATGATTCGGATAATGTAATTTTGAGGCCTCGATATTATTTGAATGTAACATTTTTATAAGCTCGTCGCTATTAGACATACGAATCATATAAGCCCAGAATACTGGTTTTGAACTGTTTGGAATTGATAATTGATTAATATCTTTTGAATTGAGAAATCCTTTCTTATATCTAGATGCGTTTTTTCTAACTTGGGTAATTCTTCTTTTAAGACTAGAAAAACTTTGATTGGCTAGACTCGCATTTATATTAGAAAGTGAATAATTAAGACTTAGTGAATATACATTGCTTCTAGTATTAATCTCACCTATGTTATTTCGAAAATTACTCTGATTGATTCCATATTTTCTTAATCTTTCAAGATCAAGCCTAAATTTACTATTCCTAAATGCTATTGCTGCCCCTTCAATTGATGCAACTTGTCTATTTGGATAAAAAGAAAAAAGTGAAAAATCACCAATTGTTCCAACTAGGTCACCCTCGGTAGTTGCACCAAGAGAATTATTTGCATCCTCAATTAAAATTAAATTATATTTTCTGCAGAGTTTTTTAAAATCTTTAGCTCTACTAGGATAGCCAGCAACGTGATATAAAAGTATTGCCTTGGTCTTTTTTGTAATTTTATTTTCGCAATCTTGAATACACATTTCGGGATAGTCATCTTTGATATCTACCCAAACTGTCTTGGCTCCAACGTTATCTATAGCAGAAGTAGATGATAAACAATTGAACGAGCAGCACAATATTTCATCCCCCTTTTCTACTCCTATAACACGCATTAATAATGCTAAGGCGTTCGTCATATCGCTAAAGGTCAATACATTGTTTATGCCCAAGAATCTTGAGAGCTTTCTCTCTAGAGTATTAACTTCAGATCCTGAGGCTAGATGCCCTTTTTTAAAAAGTGGTAATAGTTGTGATAGATCTTTTTTAGATCGAGAGCAATCAAATAATTTAATTCGTTTTTTAGTCATTTTTCTCAAAACTCACGCCTTTAAAATAAATTCTATCTCCATTTTTGTCCTCTAAAAATGCGTTGGGATATGGATCTGTTAGTGATCTAATCTTATTATAAAGTTGGATCACAGTTAGTTTACTAATATCATCTTTTGTAATTTCACTTTCTGAGGCTAATCTTCTTTTATACGTAATATGAGATCCATCCTCTTGAGGCTGTGATTCAATATTTGGGTATCGATCAATGAACTTATTGAAAAGAACGATACTTGATTTTTCTATATTTTTAAAAATCTGTTGCATGTTGTCTCCTCGAAGAGACAACGGTTCTTTTAGAAAAATTTGACCATCATCAATTTCTTTACTTAATTGAAACAGGCTTGCATTAGTATCTAAAATACCGTCTATTATTTGATGTTGAATCGGACTACCTCCTTTGTATTTTGGTAGATCAGAAGGATGCATTCCTACACATAAATATTCTGAAACTGTTTTCTCTGAAAGAATGTTACTCCAACCAATTGCAAAAACTACATATTCATCCGTATTCTTCAATTGAAACTCATCAAACTCTTTTTGTGTTTTAAATAACTTCATTTTTGAGATATTCTTGTTATTTGATATCTCTTTTACAACATTTAATGCCCAATCTCTGTAGGCCAAGCAAATAATTTTCATTCTTTATTCAAAGTAACCTTTTTCAGAAGCATTCTTCCTGTTTCATCTTCAATGTATGCATTTGGATATGGGTCCTCTAGACAACGAATAAAGTTATACAGTTCACGTGCACTTAAGCTAATTAAATCTTTTTTAGAAAGCTTAGAATCGCGAGGTGTCCTTTTTTTTCTTTTAATATTTTCTTCAGGCCAAAGTTTCCATTCAATGTGCGGAAAATCATCTAAAAATTGAGTTAATAGTTCATTTGATGTAGAAGTTAGTTCACCAAATATGTTATCTATTCCGCCTAGAAGAGATAAATCAACTTCATGTGAGAACTCTCTTGTATGAGTATGCGCACGTTCGGAATCCTTAAGATACTTGAATGGAAAAATTCTGTGTTTTGTCATTGTAATGCCATCAATAATTTGAAGCTGGATAGGTGTTCCATAAGAGTACCTGTCCAATTCAGCACAATGAAGACCTATTGCTAGAATATCTGAAGCAATTTTTTCGCCTAATTCATCACTCCACCCTAAAGTAATCAATAAGTCCCATTCTTTTAAGTTAATCTTACTAAGCTCATCATTTGACTTAATAATCCTAAAAGACTCTATTTTTTGATGACTCTTTATAAAGTTAAAAGATTTGAGTGCCCATGGTCTATAACCAAGAAATACAACTTTCATATACTTTTTATAATTTTGATAATGTAATCTAAATCTTTTTTTGTCACCCACCAACCTGATGGAAGGTGGATAAGTTGTCTATAAAACCTTTCAGTATTTTTTAGTTCTCCTCTAATACTATTTTTAAAAATTGGATGGAAATGATTGGGGAGGTGAACTTTTGATGCATCAATTCCAGAATTTACTAACTTACTGATAGCTTTTTTTGATGCAGATGATGTGCAAGTAAAAAACCAAAAGGAAGGTTTACTATCTGCGTCGATACGAGCAGGAATTAATATATTAGATTCTATCAACTCATTTGTAAGGTAATTGCCATTAAATTGATATTTTTTTAGTTTTGACTTGAAAGTTTTCAGTTGCTCTAGGCCCATAACTGCTGAGATATTTGTCATGTTGTACTTAAATCCAAGTTCCTTAATTCTGTTTTGGTCTCTAGGCTTGCCTTTCACTAAACCAAACCATCTTATTTTCTTTGCCCTTTGAGCATATTTTTTATTTTTTAAGATGAGCATACCGCCATCAATAGTGGTAATGTGTTTGATTGCTTGAAATGAAAATATTGCAAAATCACCGAAACTACCAACAGATTTATTACCAATTTTTGCCCCCAGTGCATGTGCGCAGTCTTCAATAACAAATAATTTATATTTTTTAGCAATCTCTAAAATTGCATCCATTTTTGCTGTGTATCCAGCATAATGAACAACGAGAATACATTTAGTCTTTTTTGAGAGATTATTTTCAATGCTCTCTGGGTCAAGATTGCCCGTAGCTGGATCGATATCAGCAAAGATAGGCACTGCTCCAGATTGTAAGATTGCAGTATTGGTTGGTTCAGCTGTCATAGAGGTTGAAATTACTTCATCACCCTGCTTGATTCCTGCAAGAATTAATGCAATGTGGATTGCAGATGTTCCACTGCTAACGGCAATAGAGTTTTTTAAACCAAAAAAATTCGAAAATTTACGTTCAAAATCATAAACATATTTTCCCTCTGCTAGAATTCCTTCATCAAATACCTTTGAAAATGATTGAAGTAAGTCTCTTTTATTAGGAACTGTGGCTTTTAGTAGTGGGACACGCATAGCATTTTAAACAATTAATTTTTGTAGATACCTACCATAGTCAGAATTTATATATTTCTTAATTTGATTCGAAAGTATCTCTTTATCAATCCATCCATTTTTAAAGGCTATTTCCTCAAGACACGCAATTTGTAAGCCCTGTCTTTTTTGAATTGTACTTACAAAATCTCCTGCTGCTTGCATAGAATCATTGGTACCAGTATCTAGCCATGCAAAACCTCTGCCCAATTGGAGTACCTTTAACAAATTTTGTTCAAAATAAATTTTATTTACATCTGTGATCTCAAGCTCACCTCTTGCTGAAGGCTTAATTGATTCAACAATATCGACAACTGAGTTGTTATAAAAATAAAGTCCTGTGATGGCAAGATTTGATCGTGGATTGCTTGGTTTTTCATCTATTGAAATAATATGGCCATCTTTATCAAGCTCTACTACTCCAAAATCAGAAGGATTATTTACAAATGTTGAAAAGATTGTTGCTCCATCAAGATTTTCTTTTGCATCTCTTAGCATATCTGTAAATTGATAACCAAAGAAAATGTTATCGCCTAAAATTAAGCAGCAATTTTGATCTGAAATAAAATCCTTAGCTACTAAAATACCATCAGCTATACCTTTCGGTTGTTCCTGAATTAGATAGGTGAAATCTACGCCGTAATTAGTGCCATCACCCAGTAAATTCTCAAAAAGCTTAATATCTCTTGGTGAACTAACAATTGCGATATCTCTTATCCCAGCAAGCATTAATACAGATATTGGATAAAAAATAAGTGGCTTATCATAAACAGGCAATATTTGCTTTGATATTGAATATGTTAATGGAAATAATCTTGTTCCAGAACCACCCGCAAGAACAATGCCCTTCATCTTAAGTTACCCTGTCTATTAAGTGCAGATTTAGTTTTAAGAATTTCTTGCCACCAGTTTTCATTATCTAGATACCATCTTACAGTATCTTTTAGTCCTTGATTGATATCTATTTTTGCAGTCCAATTAAGCTCATTCTTGATTTTGGAGCTATCAATAGCATATCGTTTGTCATGGCCAGGTCTATCATGCACAAATTCAATCAAGTCAGTACTTTTTATATTATCTGGATGTTTTATTCCAAAATCATCCATCAAGTCACATATTTTTCTTACGATTTGAATGTTTTGTACCTCAGAAGAAGCGCCTCCAATGTTATAAGTTGCTCCTATCTTTCCGTTATAAATGATTTTCATGATTCCATCGATATGATCATAAACACTCAACCAATCCCTAATTTGACATCCATCACCATATATAGGTAATTTTTGGCTTTGCTTTATTTTGATGATCATATGGGGTATCAATTTTTCTGGGAACTGAAACGGGCCAAAATTATTTGAACAATTGGAGATCGTAATTGGTAATTTGAACGTTCTATAGAAAGCTCGCATTATATGATCAGATGAAGCCTTAGATGCTGAATATGGTGAACTTGGATTATATGGTGTTTTTTCATTTGATGGCTCGCTATCCAAAGGAATATCTCCATAAACTTCATCTGTTGAAATATGATGAAATAAAAACTCTTTATCAATCTCATTAAAGTAATCTTTAACGACTGAAATTAGGCACAAAGTTTCTTGAACATTGGTTTGAAAAAATATACCAGGATTGTCTATTGATTTATCAACATGGGTTTCAGCTGCAAAATTTATAATTAGATCAGGTAAATATTTTTTAAGTAGTTTTTTTATTTGCTCTGTATCACCAATATTAGTTTTATAAAATTTATAATTATCATATCCTTCGATACTCGCTAAAGAGGCAAGATTTCCAGAATAAGTAATACTATCAATGTTTATCACCATATGATCTGTATTCTTCACTAGATCACGTACCATAGCTGAACCAATAAAGCCTGCGCCACCTGTGATAAAGATTGTGCTTTTGCTGACTAAGTTCATCTAAAATTATATTACTTTAAGCATTGCATCTATTACGAATTTCTCATCGTAACCACTTTGAACAATTTTTCTACCAACTTTACCCATGCGCATTCTAGCATCGTCATCTAGATTAATCATTTTTAACATCGCCCTCTTCAAGGATTCAGATGACCGTGGTTTACAGATAATGCCACTTTTTTTGTCTTGGACTAATTCTCTGCAACCTGGAACATCAGTCGTGATTATTGGCAACTCCATCGACATTGCTTCCAAAATAGACCTAGATAAGCCCTCTCTATACGAAGGCAAAACAAAACATGATGCCTTTGATAAGAAAGGGCGAACATCGTTTTCGTGACCATATATATTAATATTTGGATGGAGACTGAGCTCCTTGATGTATGATGCATTTACTCTTGAAGGATTTTTTGAATCAATTTCACCAAGGATCATTAATTTGATATTTGGACAATCCACTGAAATCTTTTTAAATGCTTCAATTAATTCAAAGAATCCTTTGTCCTTAATAATTCTTCCAACAAATAAAAAAGTAAAACTGTTATCATCAATATTATTAATGTTTGGGCTAAAAAAATTTGTGTCTAAACCTGAGCCTGGAATTAACGATACCTTTGATTTAATAACTAATCTTTTTTTAACTAAATAATTCAGGTCATCTAAATTTTGACAAAATGTATGATGAGGAATTTTTTTTATTATTTTATAAAGAATTACAATAACTAATTTGATTAGTGAAGGTCTAAGCATCATGCTTCCAAGGCCCGTAATATTATTAATTACTTTTAAACGAAGGAAAAACCCTACTATTGAGCCATATAAATTATTTTTTATAGTGAAATTAAAAACTGCATCCGGATTGATATCCTTGAAAATTCGGAATAGAGCTGTAATGTAATAAAACTCTTTAAGTGGATTTATAGATGATTTATTAAATTGAAAGCTAATATGCTTTGAAGATATTTCCTTCAATTTTTCAGTTGCATGATCTCTTGGAGCAACACTATAAACTTCATATCCCTTATTGATGAGAGCTTTGATGCTACTTTTTCTAAAATTAAATAAGTACCAAGAGGAGTTTGCACACAATATAATTTTTTTCATTATCCTGAAAGAAGATAGTTATCGTAGGGAAGCCAATAAATAGAAAAAGTTGCAAAATTAAGCCACACAAATTGCACAAATCCATAAAACATTATCACCATTGAAACTATGAGATGATTGATTTCATGTCTTTTATAAAGAATTTCTGGAAGATAGGAAAAAATCACCATTTGAATTGGTAGAAAATAAAGTGCAAGTCGATCTACTGCTGTAGATGCTGAGGTAAATATCAAGAGCAAAAATAAAATTACAGAAATTCTGGCGCACCACATCCATAAATTTTTTTGATATGTGTTGAACTCAAATCTATGAGGCCATATTAAAAGAATTAGGGATGGTAATAATAACATTGAGACCCTGATGAAAGCTCCTTCAGATTGATAGTCATTCAATACATAATATTGAAACAATAATCCAAATGACTCTGATAAAAAACTTAAATATCCTACGTAAACAAATATCAATAACGCAATTAAAATCATTAGTCTATTTCTTGATGCTGCTAAAAATGCGAGACCAAAAAGTATAAGGGCTGTTTTATGAAATAGTGCTGCGATAATTATCAGCAGGCTGAATCGAAAAAGTTTTTGTTTTGTTAGTGCAACAATTGCAATCATAGATAAGCCAATAGCAACAGATTGACGCGTATAACCCATTGATACCACAGTGATAAGATATGGGAACGAAACACATAGCGCCAAAAATGGACGAGGCAAGTTCCTACATAGATAACACAAACCAAAGGCAAATATTGAGCCGCAGACTAAATTAACTAAATAAATATCGTAACCAATCACGTTAACAAGCCAGTTTAAACCTGCATATCCCATATCATGGTTTACATCAAATATCTGACTTAAATCCTGATAAGCCATTAAATCAAAGTAAATTTTATATGATCCCCAATCACCACCTACCTGATGTCTTAGACCAATAAAGATTGACAAAATCAAAATAAAGAACCACCAAAGTGGATTTAAAGAGGGATTTATATAGCCATTTGGATAAGCCAATCGTCTAGTCTCGATAAATGCTAGAGCTGAAAGTAATAAAAAAAATAACCAATAGAAAATCATAATTAAAATGCTTCCTTGCTTTTTTGTATCATGATTTCATAAATATAATTATATTTCTCATTCAACAATTCACACTTAAAATGCATAGCTCTGTTATTTATGTACTTAATAATTTTAAACATAAAAATAGCTTTCTTTTTCAAGGTTATTTTCTTGTAATATTTTGATAGTTTTTGCTAAACCATCCATAAGACTTTTTAAGACCCTCTTCAATCGATATATTTGTATTCCACCCCAGTGCTTTCATGTTGGTGCTATCAAGAACCTTTGAAGTAACACCATCAAGATTATTCTTGTTAAAAACTATTTTGCCTTCAAATTTTGATATTTTTTTTAATAGTTTACATAATTCAAATATACTAATTTCATCTCCTGAACCAACATTGATATGATTTTCTCCAATTTTTCTTAAAGTTTTTTCATAAGCTTTTTTATCTAAATTCATTATTATGAATGCTGCCATAGTTAAATCATCAACATGAAGAAATTCCCTCTGAGCTTTGCCTGTCCCCCACACTTCAACAAATTTTTCAGAGTTTCTTATTGCAAGAAAGAATTTATGGATAAGTGCTGGAATTACATGAGAATTTTCCCTGTCATAATTATCATTGTTTCCATATAAATTTGAAGGCATAAGTATTCTAAAGTCACAATTATACTGGTCATTAAAAGCTTTACATTGTGAAATTGCTGCAATCTTTGAAACAGCATATGCGTAGTTACTATTCTCCAATTTTCCAGTCATTAAGCTTGTTTCTTTGATTGGAGTTTTGCTATTTTTTGGATAAATACATGATGATCCAAAAAAAACTAATCTTGAGATTTTGTGTCTTGCAGAGGCCTCAAAAATATTTGAATTTATATTTAAATTTTTTGTTATAAATTCTGCTGGATATTCAATATTAGATTTTATGCCTCCAACCTTAGCAGCTGAATGAAAAACTCTATCGATTTTATAGTGTTGAAAATATTTAAATACATCATCTTTGTTTTCAAGATTAAGCTCATCGCTAGTAGGCGTTAAAAGCTTATGATTTTTGTGCTCTGGATAGGTTTCATACAGATTCTTTATAGAGCTACCGAGCATGCCACTTCCGCCAGTAACTAAAGTTGTAACACTCACTATTTAAGTTTCCTGAGGTGAATCTTTTTTAAGCATTAGGTTAGATTTGGAAATGTGTAGATCACTATTTACCATTTCCTTGCATAGAGACTCAAAACTAATTTGTGGCATCCATCCAAGTGCTTTATTTGCTTTGGTAAAATCACCTTGTAACGAGTCAGTCTCTGCTGGCCTTATATATCTCTCATCTACCTTTACAATAATGTCGCCATGCTTTAAGTGTTGATTATCTGAGTTAGAAATATTTTTTACTTTACCAACCTCTTTCGTGCCCGATCCTTCAAATTCTATTTCAATGCCAATAACATCTGCACATGTTTTGATTAATTCTCTAACAGAAAATTGTTTTCCAGTAGAAATAACATAATCATCTGGATGATCTTGTTGGAGCATGAGCCATTGCATTCTAACAAAGTCTTTTGCATGGCCCCAATCTCTTTTTGCATCAAGATTTCCAACATATAGACAGTCCTCTAGACCTAAAAAAATATTAACCAGCGTTTTAGACACTTTTCTTGTAATAAATGTTTTTCCACGACGAGGAGATTCATGATTAAAAAGGATTCCATTACATGCAAACATCCCATATGCTTCTCTGTAATTTACAGTTATCCAATATGCGTATAGCTTTGCAATCGCATACGGTGAACGCGGATAAAAACCTGATTCCTCATTTTGAGGAAAATCTTCTGTATTACCAAAGATCTCAGAGGTAGAAGCTTGGTAAAATTTTATTTTTTTGTGAAGTCCTAATAATTTTATTGACTCAAGAACTCTTAGCGTGCCTAGCGCATTTACATCTGAACTATAGATAGGTTCTTCAAAACTTACTCCGACATGAGATTGTGCTCCCAAATTATAAATCTCATTTGGTTTTGTTTTTTGAATAACCTTTGTGATCGAACCTGTATCAAGAAGATCGCCATAATGGAGAATTAATTTCCTATTCTTGGCAAATGGTTCCTCATAAATATGCTCAAGTCTTTGAGTATTAAAATTGGAACTTCTTCTAATAATGCCATGCACTTCATAGCCTTTATCAATCAACAACTCAGCAAGATATGAACCATCCTGACCTGTAATTCCTGTGATTAATGCTGTTTTTGTCATTCTTATACTGTTAGCTCAAGATATTTTTGATAAATTTTGGAACTGCTCATTAGACTCTAAAAGTTCACTATAAGTTCCATCAGCTACAATTTTACCTTTATCAATGAGATAAATCATATCGCACTCTTTAATGGTATTTAATCGGTGAGCGATAATTATCACAGTTATGTCGCTGGCAATATTATGAATAGATTGCATTATTTTTTGTTCAGTTAATCCATCAAGAGCGCTTGTTGCCTCATCAAGAACAAGTATTTTAGGATCTCGATAAATCGCTCTGGCAATTGCAATTCTTTGCCTTTGCCCGCCTGAAAGTTGAACACCCTTTTCACCAACCATTGTGTCCAACCCTTCTGGAAGTTGATGCATTAAATCTCTCAGTTGAGACTGCGAAACAGCATCCTGGATTTTTTTTTCATCAATATCTTCATCATCTAGACCAAATGCAATGTTACTCCTTATCGTATTATCTGATAAGAAAATTGCCTGAGGAACATATCCAACTTTAGATTGAAGTAAATATGCATTGTCTTTTGTAATAACTGTGTTACCAAGTCTTAATTCTCCTGATTGTGGATGTAAAAGGCCCAAAATTATATCAATTAATGTAGATTTCCCTGAACCAGATGGTCCTGCAAAGCCAATAAGAGCATTCTGAGGAATAACAAGTGATATATCATCAATAACCTTATTCTTTTTTTCTGGATAATCAAATACTATTGAATCAAGAGTAATGGAGTAATCAGAAATAAATTTTTCAGATTTTTTTGAAATCATTTCATCTTTATTCGAATTAAAAAGCTGTAAATCCCTGCTAATACTGTCAATCGCAGATTGTGAAAATTTAATTCCTGATAAATAAAAATAAATTTGTTGAAATGCTGGAATTAACTTGTAGCTTGCCATAGCAAACATTGATAATGTAGGAACGATTTTTGAGAAGTTTTCTTGAGATGCAATCATCAAGAAAAGAATTAGTAACACCATAGTTCCAAATGCAAGTAGCTCAATCCAGTATTTTGGAATATCACTAAGCGTTTGTTGTGTACCTACGGCATGGCCATATATCAAGCTAGAATCTCTAAAGCGACTCTTAAATTGTTGGGCTCTATCCATTAACAATATATCTTTAACGCCTCCAAAACCCTCATTCATTGTTTTTATGCGAATGTTTTGGTGTGTAGTTAACTTTTTACCATTGATACCAAGCTTAAATTTTACTGAAGAAAAAATTAGAAAATAAACAAAGCCAAACAGACTAAATCCTGCCAAAGTGACAAATAGGTCAATAAATAAAAGAAACGAAATAATTGCAATTGAAATTACAATTTTTGCATTCATAATCAGGGCTGGAACAATAATACCTGTAGTTACCCTAGAACATTCACCGGCAATATTTGTTATTAACTTACTACTATTATTTTGGGTGTGAAATAGCCAATTTGTTGAAAGGTAGTAATCAAAAAGATTTGAGGATATTTCAGCACCAATTTTTTGTGCAAAATGATAAATATATCTTAATGAAAATGTGGCAACAATAGCTGATAAAAGCAAAATAGATACTACACAAATACCCATAATGATTAAAAAGGTATCTTTTGAAGGAATTCCAGAATATTCATACACTGCTTTAAATGCTCCCTCATCTAAGACTTGTGGATTTGAGGCTATTGCCATAAATGGTCCGATGGTTGCAATACCAATAACTTCCGTAAAAGCAGTAACTATAATGATGAGTTGCATTTTTAAGATGCCAAGTTTTTGTTGATGGTCAAGGACCCTGAATACATTTTTAAATAATTCAAGCATTGTTCTTCCTGTTATCCATATACCATGGTATGCATTCTCTTAAACCATCTTCAAGTGAATAAAATGGTGTATAGCTTATTAAATTTTTTGCCTTAGAAATGTCAGCCAATGAATCTTTGATATCTCCTGCCCTAAAATCCCTATAAATTGGTTTTTTTGGATAGATATGTCCATGTTCCTCTAAAATCGAAACTATCAAATTTGAAAGTGTATCTAAAGAGTTTGATTCTCCAAAAGCTATGTTAAAAACTTCAAATTGATTTTCTTGATTACCAATATTTAACGCAGAGAGAATATTAGCTTCAACAGCATTTTTAATGTAACAAAAATCTCGTGTTGTGCTACCGTCTCCATTTATATAAATATCCTTATTCTGCAAAATAGAATTTATCCACAATGGTATTACTGCAGCATAAGCACCATTTGGATCTTGTCGTTTTCCAAAGACATTAAAATATCTAAGCCCTATCGATCTTAGACCAAATTCTTCAGAATATATTTTTGCATATAATTCATTTGTATATTTTGTAAGTGCATAAGGGGATAATGGATTGCCTATAACATTTTCTTTTTTTGGTAATTCCTTATGATCACCATAAGTTGAACTGCTGGCAGCATATATAAAACCACGAACGTTATTTTCTTTGCTTGCATGTATTACATTTAAAAAGCCATTTATGTTCACAGAATTTGTTCTAAGTGGATCTTTTAAAGACCTTGGGACTGAACCCAAGGCTGCCTGGTGTAATACAAAATCAGTATTTTTAAATATAGGTTGAATGACATCATAGTCATTAATATCTAATTCATAAAAGTTAAATCTCTGCCAATCTTTCTCAGAGAGTTTATTTTGTACATCAACAAGATTTTTTTTATGGCCTGTCTCAAAGTTGTCTATGCCAATTACTTCCTGATTATGCTTTAGTAGTATTTCTAAAATATTTGAGCCAATAAAACCTGCAACACCAGTAATAATCCATTTAAAAGTATTTTGATCCAAAACGGTTATTAAATTTTCATTCATAGCCTTACGTTAGATTCATCTTTTTTAAACACAGACTTTAAGTCATAAAAAATTCCGTTTGAATGAAGCATAGATTTAATCTTATCTGGTCCAATTTGAATAAATTCTTCATGACCTACTGCAAGTAGTATTCCGTGATAATTCGTTTTATAGTCGAGGCTTTGCAAGTTATTAACCAAGCTATCATTAAATTCATTTGCCCAAGGGTCATATACATCGATAGATCCAACAAGTGTGTTGAGATATTCAATCAAATCAAACACTTTTGAGTTTCGTGTGTCGGGACAGTTTTCTTTAAAAGTTAATCCAAGAATAAGAATTTTTGAAGTATTTAAATCATAACCAGCATTAGAGATATATTCAGCAAATTCTTTAGCAACAAAATTACTCATCTCATTATTAAGATCTCTGCCTGCTATGATTATTTTTGGCTCATATCCCAATTCTTTTGATTTAAAGGTAAGGTAGTAAGGATCGACACCAATACAATGACCGCCTACAAGACCCGGTCTGAAATCAAGGAAATTCCATTTTGTCCTAGATGCCTCTAATACTTCATTGGTATCTATACCAATCCTTCGGAAAATTACAGATAACTCATTTATCAGTGCGATATTAAGGTCGCGTTGTGTGTTCTCAATAACCTTAGCCGCTTCAGCAACTTTAATAGAGGATGCCTTGAAAGTCCCAGCATCTATTACTGAATTATATAAATCATCTATAAATTCTGCGGCTTCATCATTTGAGCCTGAAGTAACTTTAACAATATTTTCTAGTTTGTGTTTTTTATCGCCTGGGTTGATTCTCTCAGGACTGTATCCTAAGAAAAAATCCTGATTGAATTCTAAATTTGTATTTTTTTGCAAAATTGGTAAGCATACTTCCTCTGTGGCACCTGGATAAACCGTTGATTCATAAATAATATGAGTGCCTTTTTTTATATGTTTTGATACGAGTTCAGAAGCCTTAATTAAATAACTCAGATCAGGATCATTATTCCTTTTAATAGGTGTTGGCACAGTTACAATAAATTGATTTGCTTCAACTAAGTCATTTTCATCAAAAGTGAGCTTTATATTTTTAAGACAAGCTATATCAGTTTTTGTTAGCTCATTTGTGACATCTTTTGCATTTTTTAAATCTTCTATTCTCAAAGAATTTATATCAAAACCAATTACATCATATTTTTTCGAAAGGCCAACAGCTAAGGGCAAGCCAACGTAGCCCAATCCAATTATCGCAATTTTACCAACATCGTTTTTCATGAAGCTGAATCTTGATTAGCTATTCTTGTGTTTACTGACATAATGTCTAAGTAAAACAAATATTATTCCAAGCATAAGCCCAATAATAGTTCCATAGAGTAAGATCGTACGTCTGACAGGGGAGTACCTTTCTTCGGGAATAAATGGACTATCTAGAGGATCAACAAGATAATTGTCCTTTACTTTTGCTAGAGTCTGTTTCTTTAATTGAGACTCTATTAGTGCGCTAATAGATAATTTAACATTATCTTGAAAAGTCTCATCTAGTTTTTGGTATAAATAATCAAGTGACTTTGTAGCTTCATCAAGATCTCTTTGACGAGCTAAGTTATTTAATTCATCTATCACAATATTTAGAATGTTTTTTGCAAATATTGGAGATCTATGAGATGCAGATAAATAGATGAATCCATTACCTATATTTAAATCGACATCGATAGTCCCAAGGTAAGATAAATATGCGCTATTAAAACTCGGGGGACCAAAAATCCATTTCTTTTCATCAATATCATATGAAGTAGGATCAAATTTATCTCTATTATTATTTTTGTCGTAGCTATCAAATGCCATTAAATAAGGCAAAACCTCTTCATTGTTCTCAAGGATCTGCTTAAATAAATCTCTTGATGTCATTAATGTCAATGCTTTTGAAGAGTCAGATTTGTCATCCTTTAACTTTATTCCAGCAAGTGAAAGTCCACCTCCAGAGGAAGAACCGCCGCCAGCAATCTTAGAAGATACCTCCAAAATTGTTGAAGATCTCCAGATTTCGTGCTGTGTAAATGAATAAAAGACAGAACAAAAAGCAAAAATAAAAGTAATAGATCCCAGGAAAACAAGATTTCTCTGTAGTACCTCAAACAGTTCAATTACATTAATTTCATCATTATTAAAATTTTCTTGGTCCATATGTTTCTCTGAAAATAATATTTTATTATAAACCATGGAGGCTGAAGCCGGAATCGAACCGGCGTACACGGCTTTGCAGGCCGCTGCATAACCACTCTGCCATCCAGCCAAGTGGTGATTATTATATATTCTTTTAGAAAGTGATTATATTTTTAATGTCTTTTTTGTATAGTCTAGCCCTGTCCATATAGTTATAAGCATACTTATAAATAGCATAATATTGGCTACAAATACTCCATATTCTAAATTCATCAAGAATGATCCGAAATATAAAAATAAAGTTAGAAATTGGACTGATGTTTTTATTTTTGCAAGGTATGTAACAGTGGTAGCGTCATTAATTTGGTTTTTTGACGCAAATTCTCGCAGAGCGGACACCCAAAACTCTCTAGCTAAGATGATAATTGATATGAGTCCAATATATGGATCTTGTAAATACAAAGTTACTGCAAATAAAGAAAAAAGTAATAAAATCTTATCAGCAATTGGGTCCAGAATTGCACCAAAATCACTTGTTAAATCATACTTCCGAGCAAGCCAACCATCAAAATAATCGGTAATCGATACAATTAAAAAAAGTACGAAGGTTAAAAAAAAGTTATTGAAAACTATAAGCCCTATAAAAATTATTGGTGCAAAAAGCAGTCTTGAAAGCGTTAAAAATAGAATAAATTGCTTCATAAAGTTATTTTAGATTAATTCCCTTAAAGTTTCGCTTTATAAATTGCAGTCGCAACTTTCTTTGAGATTCCTTTTATTTGCATAAGTTCCTCAACATTTTTTATTCCAATCGCTTTTGTAGAACCATACTTATTTATCAACCTTCTTTTTAAAATTGGGCCTATGCCTTCTATTTTATCAAGACGGGAAGATTTTACAGAATTCAGTTTTGACTGTCGGTTTGCTTTAATGGCAAATCTATGTGCCTCATCTCTAGCTTTTATTAAAAATTTGTAAATATTAGAATCTTTTTGAAGTTGAATAATGCCTTCCTCTGAATGAATGGTCTCAGTCTGTCTAACTCTTTTCATACCTTTGCTAATTGATAGAAATTTAGTTCCTCTTACATTACCAAATGTCTTTAATGCAACATTTAATTGATTCTTGCCACCATCAATCAGCAACACGTCTGGTACATCTCTATTTTTTAGCCTTCTCTCTAAAACATGTTTGATGCTATTAATGTCATCACCACCAATTTGTTCTGGTATTTTATAAATTCTGTATTTTGATTTTTTAAATCCTGACTTATCCAAATGGATAATTGCGCCTCTAGGATGAGAAGAACTATGGTGGCTGATATCTAAGCACTCAACAGATAAATCATTTCTTTTTTTAAATAGTTTTGCAAGCTCAGTAATATGCTCCTCAAAAGGTAATTTTTTAAAAATTCTTTCATTCATAACCTGATTAGCATTAAGTTTTGCAAGAGATATGAAAGCCTTTGAACCTTTAATGCTACTTGAAACAATTTTGATGTTAGAACTGAACTTTTTATTAATTGCAGACTGAATCAGACCCTTGTTTTTGATCTGATTAAGAATTATTAATCTATCTGGAAGTTGACTGGATGAGAAGTACCTATTAAAAATGGTCCTTTGCGCTAATTCATCTATCTCATTGATATGGTTCTTTTTGAATGATTGAGTCCAAGTAGACTGGACTTTTCCATTTCTTACTACCAAGAATGCAACTCCAGTTAAATCATGTTTAAACTGCATTGATAAGATATCAACATCAATGGGTAAATTATTGATACTCGATTCTTGCTCTAGGTGTTCAAGCGCAATAATTTTTTGTTTAAATTTTTCAGCCTCTTCAAAGTCCAAATTTTTTGATGAACTTATCATTTTCTTTTCAAATACCGTTTTCATGAATTTTTTTTCTGAAGTGAG
>CEPA01170813.1_pt1 | contig 48277 bp, 47 predicted proteins | sample 356241 | NCBI WGS metagenome assembly CEPA01 (sample SAMEA2620542, study PRJEB7988) | marine metagenome | biome: marine biome (ENVO:00000447); feature: surface water layer (ENVO:00002042); material: "saline water (ENVO:00002010), including plankton (ENVO:xxxxxxxx)" | depth 5 m
GGCAGCTATACAGAAATAGGTATTTATTTCCCCGATTAAATATAACCATATATTAGTATAAATACCTCTTAGCTAACAAATTAAATAACTTATAAGGAGAATAACCCATAATGTTTCGTTATCCTTAGGCATAGAAGTCGTAGACGGCCTCTCCAAGTTCCTCATGGGTCGATCTCACGCAAGTCAATTGGGGCATTACTCTGGGACCCAACTCGTTCTACCTTTGTTTGCTAACCGCGACCGACAGGCCTCGTGTGCTGCCACCTGTTCCGTACATGACGGAGACGAAATCTGGATTGTAGGTGGAGGTTCGCTTGCCATCTCCAACGAGCAGATCGATGGTTTTTTGTGTCTTAGACGGAAAGAAGTCGACTGAAAGACGGGGTCCTTCAATCGACAAAATTTATAGTATCGTATCTTTTTCAGGCAATCTATCAACGTATGTTTACGTGTTGATGTTTAGAAATCCTCGAAATCAGTCCTAAAAAACTGTGAATTCGAGGGTCTTGGGGTGTGAATGGCTTTGCCTGCTTAGGACGACTGCTCGGTTTTGAGCTTCAGTTGCCCGCAGGCGGCCGCGATATCATGACCTTTCTCCCTTCGGATGGTGGTGCTGACGCCCCTGCGTTTGAGTCGTTTGTAGAATCTATCTTGGCGAGTTAGGCTAGGTCTTTTCCATTCAAGACCGAGGACGGTGTTGTAGGGTATGAGGTTTACGTGGGCACTTAGTTTCAGGGCGATTTTGCTGAGCTCCTCCGCCTGTTCGAAGGTGTCGTTGATTTCTTCTATTAAAATGAACTCTAGGGTGACCATGCGTCCCTTCGTTGAAGCATATCGTTCGATGGCAGGAATGAGTTCCTCGAGGGGATAGCGCTTGTTGATCGGCATGATTTGTTCCCGAACATCGTTGGTTGCTCCGTGAAGGCTAACGGCGAGCCGAAATTGCTCAGGTTCGTTGGCAAGCTCGAGGATCCTGGGAACGATGCCAGAGGTGGAGACTGTGATGCGTCGTGCCCCGAAATTTAGACCCCAGGGGGCATTGAGTATGCGAAGGGCAGGTAGGAGGTTCTCGTAGTTGGCCATGGGCTCTCCCATTCCCATAACTACAATATTGTCAAATGAGGCGATTTCCTCGCGGGCTCTTTGGGTTGTTTCATCCTCGAGGTGGCAGACATGGATGAGCTGGGATACAATCTCACCGACGCTGAGGTCCCGCTTCCATCCGGCCAGTCCTGAGGCACAAAAGCGGCAGCTGTAGGCACAGCCGACTTGAGTCGAAATACAGATGGTTTTGCGTGAGTTCTTCTGGCCAACACCAATCTGAGGGGCTCGGATGACAACGGTCTCGACACGGGAGCGGTCGCCCATTTCCAGGAGGAGTTTTTCGGTCTCGTCCGAGGACTCTTGGGCTAAGATACGCTTGGTGGGAGCAATTTCGAATTCTTGTTTCAGACGGTTTCGCAGGGGCTGAGGTAGGTTGGTCATTTCCTCCCAGGATCGAGCTCGCTTTTTGTAAAGCCAGTTCAGCACCTGTTTTGCTCGGAATCGCGGTTCACCGAGTTGAGCAAAGCGATTCTGAAGAGAATCAAGGCTTTGACCGTAGACGGGCTGTTTTTCAGGAACGTACTTCATGACACTGGCTGCGATCTGTAGAATGGATGTATCAATGCATCAAATTTGTCTAGCTCTACCTACCGGGGTTCTTTCGGACTTATTGCTTGAACAAGTTCTCCTTCGTGCAAGTCTACGAGCCCTGTGAACTTGATTCATCGGTATATCTTTAAAGGGGCGTTTGTGACGAGCATGGGTGCGGTGGCCATGTTCGCGTTTTTACTTCTTATGGGGGCCGTGGTGAAGGACATGCTCGATTTGCTAGCGGAAGGGCATATGACGATCCCGATTTTCCTGCGGTTGATTCAATTGCGTTTTCCTGATTTACTGGTCTATGCATTGCCAGTTGGGCTCTTGACGGGGATACTGCTGACAATGGGAAGGCTGTCCGCTCAGAATGAAGTGACGGCACTCCGATCTGCCGGGGTAAGTATTTTCAGGCTTTCGAGTTCTGTAATTATTTTTGCAATACTGGGAACGATCGTTTCCTTGGTGGTGAATTTCTATTACGGGCCAAGAGCGATGGCTTCATTTCGACAGGAGAAAGAGGCAATTATCCAGAAAAATCCACTCAGTTTTATACAAGAGAAAACATTTGTCAGAGGTTTTGCAGGTCTTGTTATTTATGTAGGGGATAAGAATGGTGATGAGCTCAACGACCTTTGGATTTGGCAGTTAGATGACGAAAACATGGTGAAGCAGTTCATCCGGGCAGAGTCCGGAGAAGTACGATACAACCAAGATCAGAATACACTGGTGCTTGTTCCCTACCGGGGGTCGTTCGAAGCCCGTGATCCGGATTCGCCGGAAGATTTCCGGAAAGTCCGCACTGCACTGTCTTTCGAAAAGACTAGTTTAGTGCTTCCGCTGGACGAGATATTCGGGAAGGTAACCTTCCAGAAAAAACTGAAATGGATGACCTTCCAAGAGCTGCAAGGTGTCGAGTCGGATGCGCTGGTGGAAATGAGTTCAAGCAATCCGGAAATTCGAAAAGGGGGCAAGGAGCGCTACCACAAAGCGAAGATGGCTTTCCACGAGAAATTTGCTATGGGTTTCTCGGTCATCTCGTTTGCGATGATCGGAGTTCCACTAGGTATAAGGAGCTCCCGTCAGGAGACTTCGGCCAACTTGTTTTTGGCGATGGGTCTGGCGTTGGGATATTATATCATGATGATGTCGATCAGTTGGATGGATGGTCTGCACCAGTATCGGCCCGATTTGCTTTTCTGGATACCGAATTTCATTTATCAGGGCATTGGTTGTTGGCTATTCATCAGAAACGATCGAGGCAGGAAGTTGAAGGACGGACAGGCGGGCGTCCCTAAAGAGAACGCAATTAAATATCGCTAGGGTTTTAGGTTTCAGATACCGACTTTCTCTATGCTGCCAGGTATCCAATCGATTGCTGGGCCTGAATGGTTTTCATTGTTTTCCTATTGCCGCTCTGGGGAATCGTCTGCATGAAGCTTTTTATGGAAGTCGATTTTGAAACTGTAAGCGCGTTGGAGTGCTTTCAGTTTTTGACCCACACAGCGGTACCGCGTTCGATCTCCTTGGTGACGAGCATAAATTCCGAAGAGAAGGTGGATGCGGCTCCCTTTGGTTTCCTCAATATTTTTGATTCGTACCCAGCGGTGGTAGCCTTGGGGATTGGAATGAAAATGGATGACTCGCCGAAGGAGACGGTGCGGAATATTTCCGACAAGGCCGAATTTGTTATCAATATGGTCACGGAGAAGCTGGCCGAAAATTTTTTTTGGACTTCATTTGAATATGCGCCCGGTAAAAGTGAATTGGAGGCGGTGGAGCTTTCGGCCTTTCCCGCTATCTCAGACGTTCCTCCGCGAATAACGGACTCACCCGTTCATCTGGAGTTACGGAGAATTTCAATCCAGGAAATTGGGTTCAATCGACTCATTTTTGGTACCATTATTCATGGAGGGGTAGACATTGAATTCTATGATACTGGCTCCGAGCGGATTTTGAACGATAAAGTCGTACCGGTTGGCCGCGTGCATGGAGCTGAGGGGTATACGCGAATGCATGACCTGTTCGAAATGGAAAGCCGTTAGCTGTGGCTAAACCGCTCAGTCTAGTGCAAAAGAATTCGACAGTATATAATGACGCGCATTGCCATCTGCAGGATGCTAGATTGGCACTATGGCTTGACGAGAGTCGCGATTCCCTAGATGCCAGCGAAATCCGAAGAATGGTTGTAAATGGTACGCAGCCGAGCGATTGGGAGCGCGTTTTGTTTTTAGGGAACGAGTTTGAAAGTGTGATACCTTCAATTGGTCTTCATCCTTGGTATGTGAATACAGTGGGAGATCATTGGAAGACTGCATTTGAGAAATATATTGACACAGGAAAATGCGCGGTCGGCGAAATTGGGCTTGATCGATGGATTGAGAATTATGATACGGAAGCTCAAAAAGGTGCGTTTCTGTTTCAATTTAGGCGGGCTCGGGAAGCGGAGTTACCCGTTTCCATCCATTGTTTAAAAGCTTGGGGACTCCTCTTGGAAATACTGGAAAAGGAAGGTCCTTACGAGCCCGGATTTCTGCTTCACTCGTATGGGGGGCCGAAGGAGATGATCGAATCTTTCGTGGCTCTTGGAGCACGTTTTTCCTTTTCAGGCTACCTCGCTGTTGAGGGTAAAAGAAAAAACCGGGACGCGTTTCTGGCTGTGCCCTGGGATCGCTTGCTGATCGAGACGGACGCTCCTGAAATGCTGGGACCGAAACCGCTTCGGGCTGAATCGGCTTACGACTCTGAGGGAGAGGCGATCAACTCACCGAATAATCTCATCAAAATATACGATTTCGTGGCCAAGATGAGAGGAGTGGCGGTGGAAGAACTGACTGCAATCGTTGACGCAAATTTTAGGTCGCTGTTCAGACTATGGGAAAAATAGCGGCGATTGGGTGCTATGTTTATTGGGGGCTGGTTGTCTTTTACTGGACTTGGCTTGATAAAGTAGAGTCTCAGGAGATCCTCATGCATCGGGTTGTTTGGACGCTGGTCGCAATGGTAGTGGTTATTTACTTTCGAGGAAACCTGTCTGAGTTTCTAAAGGCATTTCGTGATTGGTATGTTATCAAGTGGCATTTGGTCGCGGCCTCCCTTCTTGCCCTCAACTGGTATTTTTTTGTTTACGGCGTGACCAATGGGCGAATTACAGATGCTAGTCTGGGCTACTTTTTATGTCCCTTCGCAACCATATTTTGGGGACGTGTTTTTGAAAAAGAAACCCTAAATTACCTGCAGCTATTTGCTATTATCTTGGCGGCTGTGGGAGTAGGGCGGCTAGCGTTAAACTTGAATGACTTTCCTTATATCGCGACTGGAATTGCTTTAACCTGGAGCAGCTACAGCGTTGTTAAGAAGCGCTCGAAGCTCGGGATTTTTGCCAGTCTCGGGATGGAAATGACGCTCTTAGCTCCGTTTGCGTTAATATCGCTTTTCTGGTTCGGGTCAAAAGGCCAACTGGTTTGGGGAACTCATGGTGTTGGCTATGATTGGCTTATCGTTTCTACTGGAGTTGCTACTCTGATTCCCTTACTCTTGTATGGTTATGCAGTTCGTCGCGTTTCTCTTACTACAATGGGGCTCCTGCAGTACATCATGCCAACTATGGCATTGGTCTTAGCAGTGTTTGTATTTGGAGAGCCATTTGGCGGAGACCGACTTTTTGCATTTTCCTGTATTTGGATCGGATTAGCTACTTATGGCTACGATAGCCTGCACAAAGCTCAGGAACAATCGTGCGACTCTCCCTAACGGCTAGATGCAGAGTAATCACTGCGGTTCTTAAGCGCGAGGGTCGGATAGGAACAGCAGTGCTTCGGAGGCCACTTTTTGATCTCCCGTAATCACAAAGTACGCGTCTTCATCGATCCCGGCACCTCAACCTAGTAATCGCCCGGTTTTTTCCTGTCTCATTCTCTACGGTCTGATACATAGGAGATTGAGGATGTGCTAGACGTGCTCTAATTGACATGGGATATCCCAATACTATCGCAACAGTGATCTAAGTTCTTCGAGTCCAATTTTCGAATTGTTGGCCTCGCTAGCTTCGAATATTTCCGCAAGGAGCTGCTTTTTCGTGCTTTGCATTAGAAGCACACGCTCTTCGATTGAATTGGAAACGATGAGCTTGTAGCTCGTAACGACTCTGTTTTGCCCGATTCGGTGGGCTCGATCAGTGGCTTGGGCTTCAGTGGCTGGATTCCACCAGGGATCGAAGTGAATCACCGTATCGGCACCGGTCAAATTTAGTCCCACTCCTCCGGCTTTTAGCGAAATAAGGAACACAGGGATTGTCTCATTGTTCTGGAAACGGTCTACCACATCCATTCGATTACGAGTGGATCCATCTAAATAGCAGTAATCGATTTGCTGATCTTCAAGGTCGTCTCTGAGAAGAGTCAGAATAGAAACAAACTGTGAGAACACGAGGACTCGGTGCCCTCCATCAATGGATTCTTCGAGGAGTTCGAAGAAATTGGATCGCTTGGCTGAGGCGTTGGGTTCTGTCTCGGACTCCAAAAGTCGGGGATCGCAACAAACCTGACGAAGACGGAGAAGCTGCGTTAGCGTTTTCATCCGGATCGATCCTTTAGAAGCTCCTGATTCTTCTAGTTCGGTCAGCTCGGACTCTGCCTGATTTTTAGTTTGATCGTAGAGTTTTCTTTGCTCGGGCGTCATCTCGACATAGACCACATGCTCTAGTTTCTCTGGAAGTTCGGGAATAACATGAGCCTTTGATCGTCGCAGAATGTAGGGTGTGGCCTGCTCTTGAATTCGTTTTTCGTGCCATTTCCTGTCTTCGCCTTTGGCGTCTCTTGGAATTCCCTTCCATCCTACTGGTAAAATGAATTCTAAAAGTGACATAAGGTCTCGAATGCTGTTCTCAACCGGAGTGCCGGTCAGAAGGAAGCGTCCTCGCGACTCGAGGCTACGAATCGCTTTCGCATTCTGAGTGCGGCGATTTTTCATATGCTGTGCCTCATCGGCGAAAACACAGCGAAAGTCCATTACGGCAAAAATAGACTGATCTCGAATCAGTGTGGAGTAGGATGTAATAACCAAGTCTGCTGAGCCTAGGTCTGTCTCGTTTTTGATACGATTGAATCCTTGGTTAACGAATACGCGCAATTCTGGACAATGCTTTTCCGCTTCACGTCTCCAGTTCTCGACGAGCGAAGCGGGGCAAATGACGAGTGATCGCTTGGATCCGCTTGAATGAGGAAAGTCTTTTGCCCCTAAACTCTTAGTGTCAGAAAGCTTAAGGCTAGATATTAAAGCGAGTGCTTGCAGGGTTTTACCCAGACCCATTTCATCTGCTAAAATGCCACCGAGTTGGTGGGTGTATAGATGATGAAGCCAAGACACTCCGATGGTCTGGTAGGGTCGAAGAATTTTCGATAAGGAGTCAGGGAGAGGGGGGCTGATGAGTTTTGAGAGGTCGCGAAGAGCCGTGCTTCGGCCTCGCCAGGTCGAGGGCGGTTTGAAATTCGGGTTCAACGCGACTAGTTCGTTTTCGATCTCTGGTGCTCGAGAAAAAGGAACTTTGTAGGTCCCCTTGTGTAGAAGCGGAGCATCAGGAGACGATTCGAGGGACTGTTGCAGTGCGTGTAATTTTTCCAGATTCCGTTTTTTGATGAGGAAGACTTTTTGCCCTGATTCCACGTAGTGACACCCCGAGTTGAGCGAATGGCGTACCGACTGCTCTGATATTTTTCCTGCTTGGACCGAAAGCGTGACTCTGTAGTGGTTGCGATCTTCCTGAATCGACGCCTTGATTGAAGCTTCTTTGATTTCCGCGGTGCGAGAGCGGAAATTTTCAGTGAACTCGGCTCTGTATCTTTCTTCAAGGTCTGTCCAGAACTCTCCGAGGAAATTCAAAGTCTGGTGACGATCGCGGAGCCACCACTTACGATTTCGAGGTTCCAGTCGAAAGCGGGAAGAATCCAGTAATTCGCGAATTTCCGAGTAGTAAGGGTGTTCCCTAGAAGGAAGTGAAACAGTTAGAAAATGAGAGGATCCATCGACAATCATGGGGCTTCCAGAAAAGGACTCTCTCTGCCTGGGTAAAGGGAATCGTGCTCCTACAGTTTGGTCGGTGCTCGAGCTTTCCCTTGGCGGGGTGCCAGAAGAAGGCTCTTGAGACAGAAATTCGCTCACCCCAATTAGCTCTCCCCCATTCCATTCAATTGGTACCTTCGGGTGGTTTACCCAAAAGAAGACTTGCTGACCTTGGAGTGTGTCCACCAGATGAGAAAGTTTTACCCTATCCAGCTGTAAAAAAGAAGACAGTTTCCCGCCGGACCATTGGAAAAGTGAAAACGCTGCGATGCGTTGGCTCTCGGTCAGATCTCCAAATGCAGTCTCAGGTAAGGCCTCTGGGGTTTGAACTTTGCCTTCGCGATCAAGTGCTTCCAGCTTTATTGGAATAGCGTCCCGCAGTGCGGAAGAGCCCAGATTCGGTGGGATGATTATGCGTAAGTCCACGATTTTAGATCCGAATGCCCTAGTCTCGTTCAACAGGAACGTGAATCACATACTTCTGATCGAAATCCTCGAAGTCGAAGAATTCCCGTATGGGAAACGCAACTGGCGTCTCCCTTATTTTTTCGAATTCATCCTTTAGGACGCCCCCCTTGAGATAGAGGACCCCGTTTGGCAAATTGTTGAAAGCGGTTTTTTTTATTTTCTTGCGCACCCAATTCATAAACTCTGGAAGCTGTGTCACTGCTCGAGCGACAACGAAGTCAAATTGCTTAGGGACTTTGTCTGCTCGCACTTGTTCAGCGGATACATTGTCCAGACCGAGCCTTTGGACGCAGTCTACAACTACTTTGATTTTTTTTCCAATTGAATCAACCAAGTGGAATCCACATTCGGGAAAGAGTATGGCCAGAGGAAGACCTGGGAACCCCCCTCCAGTGCCGACGTCCATGATGCGAGTGCCAGGTTGGAAAGGCATCGCTTTGGCAATGGCGAGCGAGTGGAGAATGTGTCGCTTCGGTAGATTGCCAATGTCAGACCGTGATATGAGATTGATCTTCTGGTTCCATTCACCGATCAAATCAGCGAATTGGGCGAGTCGTTCATATTGAAGCGACGTAAGAACAGGGAAGTGTCGTTCTACGATTCGAAGGTCGAAATCCATGCAGCGTTCTCAGTGGCCGTGCCTGGCACCAAGTGCAAACAAAAATCCACTAAACCACAAACATAGCGACCGCCTCGGCCACCCGGAGCACGCCGCAGTTAAGGAATGAGCTTTGTCATCGTCGACTGGAAAGTCTTGTACTACTTTTGACGGTAGTTGCCTTCACTTTTTTGTTCAGTTCTCCACGAAGTTTTAGAGCTTTTCCCTCCGTTACACAATTGCTTGGCAATCCTTGGTTTTGGGGCGGCCGCCTTCAGTCAGCATTTTGGAAATCGGCCTGCATCTTTGCCTCTTCAATTTGTATGGTTACTAAAAACCGGGTGAGTGCTTCCTGCATGGGTCTGAGCTGCTTCTTTTTGACTCCGATGCCTTGCAGAACTCTTAGCAACCGGTTTTCTATGATATCGGTAACGTGGTTCTTCGCTTCCTCTGCCTGCCCTCGAGTCATGGAAATTTGGGTGGAAGCGGTGGGGGAAATGAAAAATGCGAAGATTAGAGCTGTGAGTAAGCAGGTGAATAGGCTTGTCATTTTCATGAGAGCAGGGGGAGGAAGTGGTTGGCACAAGGGGTTTGGCGAAGGATAAAGGGCTACAGCGATGTACTTTTTTGGGTGAAGGTTACGCAACGTATGAAAAAAACGGTCAAAATAGATAGGGATTAAACATTGGACCAGATTCGGAAATTGTTTAAAGGTCCTTAAAGGTAGTATCGTTGGAGGTTGGTATGCTGATAGAATATTTACCAATCCGCGGTGTCCTTCACGATTGAATACGACTACTGATTTCATTTTGCGGGCTGTGCCATATTCATTTTTTTAAGCCGCTTCGCCTTCACCGTCTTAATCGATGTCATTTCCCCGCCGTCTTTTTAGAAATAGTTCACTTCTAGTTCTTTAATATCGTTTCCCAATTTTCCCTGCTTGCCTTTTACAGCTGAGAGTGTTGACTATTAATCTTAGGTTCTAGTTGATATCTGCTGTATTAATGAGGTTTGTTTGCAATGAACGCGCTTGACCCAGAGGATTGGCTTTGAGAACTTGGAAGCGTTGAGGATGCAAAAAAAGATCGCTCGACGAGCATTTGCGCCAAACCAGATGACAGAAGGACCTTCTCCCTTTCACATAGCACGTTTTATAACGCGTTGCTTTTTCAAACTAGCAATTTTTCTCGGAGTCGCAGTGAGTGCCTTAGGTGACGACTACGAGCGTCTCGAGTCGGCCACGAAACGTTGGCTAGACTTGGAACAGCGAATAGCAGAAGAGCACAACGCCTGGAAATCCCAGAGAAAAGTTTTGTCTCAGAGTGTAAAAGTGCTTGAAGCCAGCATTGGCGAACTGACGGAGGTACTGGATAACTTGAAAGTTTCAGCCGAAATGCGATCGAGCGAGTTCGCGAAAAATGAGCATACTTATGAGGACCAGGAGGTAGCACGGGCTTACTATGCTGGTAAGCTGGATGAGTTAACCGAGCTCTTTTTGCGTTTCCGAGCATTCGTGCCAGATTATCTTGAAGAGGAGATGAATACCGCTCAGGAAAAACTGGAAATGGCTGATCCGATTGCTCTGGGGACACGGGCGCAAATTTTGATAGCCGCATTCACTCGTGTCGAAGAGTTCAACCGATCCGTTACTATGGACTATGTCTCACGAGAACTTGCCGACGGTCGGGATGTGATGGTTTCAGTTCTTTACTGGGGTCTTGCTCGAGCCTATGCTGTTGATCCTCAGGGCACAATCGCGTGGGAGTTGAAACCAGGACTGGAAGGCTGGGTTTGGCATGATCGACCCGAGTACATCCAGCAAATTCATGAACTGGTGCAGATTCACGGGCAGACGCGACCTCCGTCAATTCAGTCCGTACCGGGGAAAGTTTTTCACGAGTTAGGAGGTGAGAAATGAGGTTACGGAATTTATTTTTACCATTTTCGTCGATCGCTTTGGCACTTGTTTGTCTCTCATCGGCCACATTCGGTCAAAAAAAGGATATCGCCGATTTGGCAAATCAAATGGAGATTAGGGTAGAGCAAAGCTTGCAGAAATATCGCGCTCTCCAAGAGGAAATTGCTGCGGAGAAAGTCCCTTTGACACAGCTTATCAATGAGCTTGAAAACCAAGTCATCGAAATGCGCGGGCAGGTGCGATCGATCCGCTCAGGGGAAGAACGGGCCCGAGAAGAGTTAAGAGCCCAGCGATTGCTAACGGGAGATTTAAGGACTCAGAATGATTACGTATCTGGGTTGTTTGCCCAGTATTTGAATACGTATGAAGGGCGATTGAATATTGCGGAGGACCAGAGGTTTTCGGCTTTGCTGGATCCTTATCGAGAGGCCATTGAACTAGCAGGCCCAGGGACGCAGGAAGCTCGGGAGAAGCGTACTGAGGCAGTCGAAATTTGCCTGCAGCGCCTCAAGCTAATTTCTGGTGGCTATTCCTTCGATGGGCAAGGGATCGATCAGGCTGGCGAGATTCTCGATGGCGATGTGATTGTTTTTGGTCCGGCAGCATTTTTTCGGGAGAAAAGTGGTAGGGAAGTGGGGACGCTTAACTACCGACCGGGAGCCATCCAACCCGCAATCTCAACTTTGGAAGGGGCATTTGGTGAGTCTTTAAGAAAATACGGATCCTCAGGTCAGTTTAACCTGCCTTTGGACGCCTCGATGGGTAAAGCGGCATCGCTCGAAAGGGCGAGTGATAATTGGCGGGAGCACATTGAAAAAGGTGGAGTGGTCGGCTATCTTATCATTGCAATGGGTATTTTGGCGTTCATCCTTGCTGGCGTGAAGCTAATCGACTTCAACGCGTTGAACGTATCGATTCCTTCAAATCTGGCTTCAACTGCGGCGGCGGCGGTGGAAGGAAACCTTGAAAAAGCGAATGAGCAGATTACGAAAAGTAAGCCGTGGATGAGGGCCATGCTTGCTGAGGGAGCGACTCATGCCAACGAAGATCGGGAATTGATGGAGGACCACATGATTAGCGTGATTTTGCATCGTAAGCCTCGACTCGAGCGCTTTCTCCCTTGGCTAGCAGTGACGGCGGCGGCGACCCCTTTGATGGGTCTTCTGGGGACGGTGGTTGGAATGATTAAAACATTCACATTGATCACGATATTCGGATCGGGAGATCCAAAAGCCCTTTCGGCTGGGATATCTGAGGCACTCGTGACAACGGAACTAGGGCTCGTGGTTGCGATTCCTACGCTGATTATTCATGGAACGCTCTTGCGGCTAGCTAAACGCCGTATCAGCACAATGGAATTAGCGGCCACTGAGTTTTCCAAGATCGTGAATAAGCTTACAGGAAAGGGAGACGCTTGAAATGAAAGACGCGTTTTATCTGGAGGCCTGGCAATCTATCCAGGATGGAGGAGTTGTGATGATTTCGCTGATCCTGTTGTCGGTGCTGCTTTATAGGTCTGCACTCGGTACTTTGTTTTTTGTCAAAGGGTTTTCGATCCCTGAGTTTGCAAGCGGTCTAGATAAAAACGCAACAAATGTTGAGCAGGAGATAGCGTATTCACAAGCTAAACGCGAGTTTAGTGAAATTGTTTCCCGTCAAGTCGCATACATCGGTATGCTCGCGGCCGCCGCACCCTTGCTAGGTCTTCTAGGTACCGTGATTGGAATGCTGGATACGTTTGAAAGTCTTTCGCAAAGAATGCAGGAGACAACTTCCCAAGTTAGCCGAGGTGTTCAATTTGCCCTCGTTACTACCCAAGCGGGGCTGATCGTAGCGATTCCGGCGATTTTTATGATTCAGTGGATCAAGCGAGAAGCGAAGAAGCGGCAGGAGGAAATTGCCCATCAGGAACTTGTATCGATTCATATTGAAGAGGCATTTGCGAAGTGAGGCGCAACATGGCAGATTTAGATCTAGGTGGGGAGACAGAAATTAATTTGTCCCCGATGATCGATTGTATATTCATTCTGCTCATTTTCTTCATAGTTACGACGGTTTTCGTTCAAGAAGCAGGTATCGATGTTGAAAAGCCTGAGGCTAGTAACTCCACACCGCTTCCAAAAAACAGTATTCTAATCGCGATTACAGATAACGGTAGGATCTTTTACGGAGGAAAAGAGATTTCACTCGCACGCGTGCGTCCGATCGTTCACCGGGTCCTCACTATCGAAGACGTTCCGATTATAATCCAGGCTGACCGGGAGTCCATTCACGATACCTTTGCCAAGGTATATGGTGAAGTAAAGGCTGCGGGCGGTAAGGACATTCATTTTGCGACGAAAGAATGAAGGCGTATTCCCTAGAGACGAGATTGAATCAGTCTACGAATTCGATCAGAGTTGTCGCATTTGCAGTCATCGTGACCGCTATTTTGTTTTTAGCGATGTCAATCTCTCGGCTTGGAGATATCGAGCAGACAGAAGACGTTGCGTTTGCGAAGATTGAATTGTTCATGCCGCCACCACCTCCACCACCTCCACCGGAGATAGTGGAAACGGTTGAAATATCTCAAGTTCCGATACAGGTCGACGTCACGTTGAATCCAGATCCTGCGAAGCTGACTGTTTCGCCAATAAAAACTTCCATAGACGCACCATCGCAAGTCACCGATAAAATTGAAGTCAATTTGACCGATTTTCGAAGGCCGAACATCGAAGTGAATCTAGAATCGATCGTTTTTGAGAAGAGTGAGGTGGATCAAATTCCTGCGAGGAACTATAGTCCTATGCCGACACTTCCTCCGAAATTGAGGAAGGAAGTGGGAAATGCTAGAATTATCGTCCAGCTGTCAATCGACGAAAACGGGCGCCCTATCCATGTAATGGTCTTGAATACTCCTATTGAGGAAGCAAGACCCTTTATTATCAAAGACCTAAGGCGCTGGCGGTTCAGGCCAGCCAAGAAAAATGGTCAGAAGGTTAAGTGTTGGGTACGCTTTGTCCTCGTCTATCAGAAATCGTCCTCTTCTCCATTCAGTCTATGAAAAAATTGGTAGTTGCATTCGCTGTTTTAAGTATTGGTTACACTTCTGGGCAGGACCAGGAAGCCGATGAAATGGGGAAGCCGGATTTGTTTGGACCCGAGTTTCAAAAGCGATTCACCGCAAGCTATGGAGTTCTGGAGGACCGGGAGCCGGAACTCCAGGAACTGGAGATTTCTTTATTGGAAAAAATTGGTCCGATGGTAGAAGAAAACCCGGAGTTTGCCAAATCTATGCTGGAAGGCATGCTGGGTGAAGAAACACCCGCGACGGCTTCATTCAATTTCATCTTAGCCAACCTTTACTTTAATGGAGGTGCTTGGGAAGACGCTTTGGCTGAGTACGATCGAGCGATCGAAAAATTTCCTACATTCAGAAGGGCCTGGAAAAACTTAGGTATGCTGAAGACGAGGCTAGCGAATTATGAAGGGGGGATGATAGCACTTGTTAGATCTATCGAACTTGGAGATACGAGCCCCGATACCTACGGTTCGGCGGCTTATTGCCATTTGCGCGTAGGGAATCTGATGGCGGCTGAACTGGCTTACAATGCCGCGGTCATGCTTGATCCAAATAATATCGAATGGGTCGAGGGCAAGGCCCAGGCTATGATGATGGCCAAGCGGTACACGGAAGCATTGCCATTGTTGGAAGAACTAATACGGCGTAACCCCCAGAAAAATATCTATCGCATCTATCAGGCGAATGTTTATGTTGAAACCGAGCAATTTTATAAGGCTGCCCAAGTTTTTGAAATGATCGAGGCTTTCGGCGATGGAACGATGGATACTCGTGTGCAGCTTGCGAATATATACAGTTTGCAAGGAATGTACGAACTTGCGATCGATACTTATATAGGGGCTGAGCGGGGCGATTTGGTTAAGCGAATTTCTGAAGCCCTTCTGTCGGTGAAATTCTTAATAGAAAAGGATGAGGTGGGTGAAGCCCGACGTCTTTTTGATAAGATTGGTTCACTAGAAATGCATTGGAAGATAGAGGATAAAACGCGGTTTTTACTCTTAGAGTCGACTTTCGCTAAGCACGATGGAGATAGTGTTGGGGAAGAAGGAAAGTTAGTGGAAGCCTTAGAGATTGATCCATTGAATGGCGAAGTGCTAACTCTACTAGGGTCACATCATTCCGAGAGAGGCCAGAAGGCGAAAGCGATGTACTATTTCGAAAGAGCGTACAACTCGGAAAAACATGAATATGATGCCCTGATTTTGGCTTCGCAAACCCTCATCGATGAAAATCGCTTTTCTGAATCACTTGAATTGCTGCAACGCGCTCTTCTGAGGAAACCTAGCAGCGAGCTTAAGTCATTGATTGGCCAAGTTAAGCAGGCGATGATCCGTTAGATTCGAAATTTGAAGAGTTCAAGCTTTTCGGTTAAGCCGACTTGTTTTAAATTCACCGGTTTGACGCCATTTCGTCATTTGTTGCCTCTTGGATTAGTAATGGTGTTTAAATCCATGTCATCAGATCGTGTTTTTCTTTCACCTAAGTGGATTACGTTATGCCTAGTTGATCCAGTTTGCGATTACCTCACGCCTTGTACCCTACCACTGTTTCAACGAGAGCCTCCATATTTTCAATTTTAGCTGTCGGATGAATTCCGTGTCCCAGATTGAAAATATGACCAGGACGATTGCGCATCGCTTCTAAAATTTTCAGGACCTGATTGCGAACGATTTCTGGATTTGTATTCAGAATTGAAGGATCCAAATTACCTTGAATAGCGATGTTGCCGTTTATTCTCTTAGAGGCTTCCTCGATGGATATCGTCCAGTCCACCGAGATTGCGTTTGGATTTGTGGCACATTGCTCAGAAAGGTGGACGGATGTGCCTTTAGCGTAGAGAATTATAGGAATTTCATTTCCAATTGCGTCAATAATTCTACGTATCCATTTTAACGATGCATGTTCGTATTCAGTGCCTGCTATGATGCCGCCCCAAGAGTCGAAAATCTGGATTGCGTCGACACCAGCGGCTTTTTGCATTTTGAAATAATAGATCAAGCTATTTGTAAGTTTGTGCATCAAAGCATCAAAGGTTGGCCGATCAGAGTAGAAGAGGCTTTTGATCTGCTCGAAATTTTTCGAGCTTCCTCCTTCAACCATATAAGTGGCTAGTGTCCAAGGGGAACCTCCAAAGCCAAGCAATGCTTTGCTCCCGGAAAGTTCTGTGTGAATGAGCTGAAGGGCATCGGAAACATAGTTCAGTTTTTCTTCGATCCGGGTAGAGTCTAAGGCTTCTATCTGCTGCCTGTTCTCGAGGCGGAAGTTCATCGTAATCCCTCCAGTATCCCTAAAATGATAGCTCTGTCCCATTGCTTCAGGAATGACCAGAATGTCTGAAAATAGAATTGCCGCATCCAAGCGGAAGCGCCTGAGCGGCTGCAGAGTTACTTCCAATGCGAGCTCTGGAGTTTGGGCGAGTTCAAGAAAGGTGTATTTTTCTTTTAGGGCACGATACTCGGGTAGATAGCGTCCGGCCTGCCGCATCACCCAAATAGGTGGACGATCGAGGGATTGGCATTTTAGAGCATTCAAAAAGCGTTCGCGGGAATTCATTTGATCCTTTTATGACTCGGTCGTGAGCGGGTAGTCGCTTAGGGCGTTTCACTTGCCCAATCGCGTGGTTGAAGGAAGTAGTCGTAAAGCTCTGCTTCAGGAGATCCTGGTTCAGGACTGTAGTTGTAACTCCATGATACATTAATCGGAAGGGACATCAGTATGGATTCGGTTCTTCCACCGCTTTGAAGTCCAAAAAGGGTTCCCCTGTCATAAACGAGGTTGAACTCAACATATCTTCCCCGCCGGTAAGCTTGGAAAGATCGTTCTCGTTCTCCGTATTGATGGTTTTTACGTCTGATAACGATAGGGAGGTAGGCTTTGCAGAATTGGTTCCCAACATTCTGGGTCAGAGCAAACGCGTTGTCGAATCCACCAGAATTGTAGTCATCATAGAATAGTCCTCCAATTCCTCGGGGCTCGTTTCTGTGTTTAATAAAGAAATATGAGTCACAGGTGGATTTGAATGCTTGGTAAGTTTCTGGTCCAAAGGGTTCACAAGCCGCTTTTGAGGCTTTGTGCCATTCGATAGCGTCCTCTTTGAAACCGTAGTATGGTGTAAGGTCGAATCCCCCTCCGAACCACCAGACATCCGTTTCATCGCTCGACTTTGCTGGGGCGTAGAAATAGCGCACATTAGCGTGCGAAGTTGGGACGTAGGGGTTTTTGGGATGTACCACGATCGAGACGCCGGTGGCGTGAAAGGTTCTTCCCGCTAGCTCTGGTCGGCTCGCCGTTGCAGAAGCAGGTAGCTTGTCTCCCATGACGTGCGAAAAATTGACCCCAGCCTTTTCGAACGTCTCTCCACTTTCAAGTACACGGGTTATTCCTCCGCCCCCGGCCTCTCGCGTCCAGTCGTCGCGAATAAAACGGTTGCCAGAGTCTTCAAGGGACTCAATTCCGTCGCACACACTACTTTGAAGAGAAAGCATGTAAGATTTTACACTTTGTAGGTCTTCTAAACTCACTGAAGGTATTCCTATGACTAATTTGAGGGAATTCTAGATATATTATGAGATATCCTCGAGAATCATACTCGCTTGTGCGTTTCAAGAATTGTCCGGAATGTCCCAATGGCACACTTCAGCTTGCGTTTTAGAAACCTCCCGTGCATCAATCGTATTCCTACCACAGGTTGGGTTGTTTACTAGTGTTATGAGCCATTCACACATTCTTATTCGTTTTGTTTTCATCGTGGTTTTGTTGGCCGTTAGTAAAATGGCTGCTCAAAGTCAGCTTCAGCCGCTTGTCGTAAAGGCGAATAAGGAAGTAGAGACTGAGGACGCGGACCAAACTCCGTTTAAAGAGGCGGGTTCTGAGGAGAGTGAGGATAGTGACGAGGCGACGGATTTAAAGGAAGAGGAACGCAAGGCGGAAGTAAAGGCTTTGAACGGTGAGCGGGAGTTGATCGAAGCCAGGATGTCTCTAAGGGCTGAGAAGTTTAAGGAGGAGATAGCGGCTCTGAAAGAAGAAAAGGAGCTTCTGGCGTTAGAAAATTCGTTAGCCAGAGAGAGGTTGAATCAGGAACTGACCGATTTGAAGGCGGAAAACGAGCGTTTGAGTGTCAAAATGGATGCGTTAAGCAAGGAAATATCGCTGGCTGGTCTGGAGTCAAAAAAAGTGCTTACCGAAGAGCTAGCGGCTTTGAAGTTAGAGGAGGAGCGTCTAATTCTATCCAATTCAATTTTGTCGAAAAAGATGGAAGGTGAGCTAACCGGGCTCAGACTGGAAGACACTCGTTTAAAGTTAAAACGGTCTGTGTTAGACGCCGGAGTGGCTGAATTGCAGGCGAAACTTTCTATGAAGGAAAAGGGCGATTTAGTAGACAATATCGTATACAGGGATGAGGAAGCCATGTACCTACAAGAGCCTTTTTTAGATGGGGTTCTTCATGTCAGTGACCGACGAATTGCCTTAAACGGACCGATATGGAGTGGCTTAGCTGATTATGTCAGCGAGCGGATCAACTTTTTCAACAATGAGAGTGTAGAGTATCCCATCTTTCTCGTAATCGATTCCTCGCCAGGCGGCTCGGTTATGTCTGGGTACAAAATTTTGAAATCGATGCATGGAAGCGAGGCACCAGTGTTCGTCGTTGTTAAATCCTACGCTGCGAGTATGGCAGCCAGCATAGCCACATTGGCGGAGCGTTCCTTCAGCTATCCCAATGCTGTAATTCTCCATCACCAGATAAGTTGGGGAGTGAGCGGTAACCTAACTCAGCAACGAGAATTTTTAGAGGAGGCGGAAGAGTGGTGGCGCCGCGTTGCCCGACCGGTCGCAGAGAAGATGGATCTCACGCTAGACGAGTTTATTGCTCTTATGTACGACAAGAATTCAGATGGCGACTGGCGGGAGTTCGGTGATCGGGCACAGGAGCTGAAGTGGATCGACCAGGTAGTGGACCGAATTTGGGAAATGTCGGTAGACAAGAATCCGGATCGATTCGGCCGGAGCTTTATTTTTGCCGAAGGTGCTCTAGAGGAAAGTCTGGATGAGGAGGGTAAGCCGTTTATGGCCCTTCCTCGACTCGAGCCATTCGATTTTTACTATTTGTACAATCCAGATGAGTACTATCGGCTTCGTTAGGGCTGAGGTTTTAGACCATGACGTAGGTAACTGTGGGTTACCTTTTATCTGAAGTCATTGGGAGCCCTGCATGGAGTCAGGCTTCAACACGAGCTCCGCTGTCGAAGTCGCTCCCCAAATAGGTGTTCGCAATATTACGAGCGTTTTGTCATTAATTGGGGATAGTGACTGAAAGGGTCTGTCTAAGATTGATATTGATGAAATTACACTTACAACACTTTGTGGCGGTGCAAGTGGCCTCGACGTAAGTGCCGTTGCCATTCACACCGTAATTCTGTAATACGACCCTAATCAGATTTCCGGACGGAATCGTCCGGTCGATCTTAACGTGATGAAACCCTTACTGATAATTTTTGCGGTCTCTTCAGTCGCCGGTATCGTTGTCTTAATCGTAAGCTCCAAAAAGGCGACGGAGGGGTATCAGTCGGTAACAGGATTTCAAGAAGGCTTCAAAGAAACGAACGATTCGAGCAGACCTATTGGGCAATCCGTTTCGGGCAAGGGAATTGGGACAGGAACGGGTCGCTTTGCTGCCCGATTAAGAATCTTACGATACAAGCAGAGTTTGACCGTGTTAATCCACAAGTCGTACCGCAGGTTTTTACGGATCTCTAATCGGCTAGTGGTGCCTCCGCTGCTTCGAGCGGCTCGTATTGATAGCCAATTCCGTGGATCGTTTTGAGATTCTCCAAGGGCACATCTTTCCGTTTAAAAAGATCTCTGATCTTCACGATGTATTGGTCGAGAGAGCGACTGCGGATGTCCGCGTGGATTCCCCAAACCGAATGAATCAAATTTTTGCGTGTGATAATCGTTTGGGGATTATCATGGAGGTAGGAAAGGATACCGATTTCCTTGCGGCCAATAGCCACAATCTCTCCGTCCGTAAAAGAGATTTCCATCGTGGTGGGATTGATGGAAGCCGTATTGAAAGTGAATGGCGAGTCAGTGAGCTTAACATTCTTCGTTACGTTGAAGTCATTGGCGACTTCCGCTCTTCGAAGTACGGCATGAATGCGAGCGACAAGCTCCGGTGCGCTAAATGGCTTGGTGACGTAATCGTCTGCTCCAAGTTCGAGCCCTTTCACCTTGGAGATTTCAGAATCATTCCCAGTTAGAAAGATAGTGGGGATGTTGATGTCCTCGCACTTTAGGTCTTCCATGAACGCAAACCCGTTCTGGTCCGGAAGCGTAAGGTCTAACAAAATGATGTTGGCGAAATTGTTCTTCAGAAATCGCATTGCCAGAGCACATCGGTTGCAAATCTGGGTTTGCATCCCTGCTGCTTCGAGGTGTTCAGCAATGACGTTCGCGAGTTCTGCTTCGTCTTCAACGATTAGAACTAATGGCTTGGGTTTACTGGGCATAGGAGTAACTTAAGTTTATTTGGTTGTGCAAAATAAGGAGTGCGGGTCTTTTATTGTGGAAGAATAAAGATCATAATTATTCAAGGAACTAACTACAAAGAGCCGTAGAGGCGAACCTGTAAATATTTACAATTACTAAATGACTCGGTGTAAATTGTAAAAATGTAAAAAAAAGCCATAAAAGTGGAAAAGATTAGGCTTGCGACTTTGGGTTGCATGGATTTCGACCTAATGCGTGCCAAAAGAAGAGCCAATACTTATGTTTGGGTTGCCAAAGGGTAGCCTTGAAGATCCAACGATTCGGCTATTCGCGAAAGCGGGTTGGAATATTCGAAAGAGTTCCCGTTCCTATAAGCCGGGCTTCGACGACCCTGAATTGGACGGCCGATTTGTTAGAAGCCAAGAGATCAGCCGCTATGTAGATACCGGATTTTTCGACGTGGGCCTTTGTGGGTACGACTGGATCGTGGAGAATGGTTCCGATGTTGTGGAAGTTTGCGACCTTGTGTATAGCCGAGCATCTAATCGGCCTTCCTACTGGGTGCTGGCAGTTCCAGAAGAGTCGCCCATAAAGACAGTTGGAGATTTACAGTGTAAGCGTATTGCGACGGAAGTAGTGAATCTGACTCGCAAGTTTCTCGCTGACAAAGGGGTCGAGGCGGAGGTCGAGTTTTCCTGGGGGGCAACGGAAGTAAAGGTACCCGATATGGTAGACGCTATCGTGGATTTGACGGAGACGGGTAATTCATTGGTCGCGAACAAGCTGCGTATCATTGAGACCCTGTTAAAAACCAACACGAAGTTGATAGCCAACAAGGAGAGTTGGGCCAATCCAATAAAGCGGAAAAAAATAGAAAATATCGCGATGATGCTCCAAGCCGCTCTCGAAGCGACTGATAAGGTGGGTTTGAAGCTGAACGCTCCAAAGGATAGCATGGAGCATGTCCTTAAGATCCTGCCGGCCTTGCGAAACCCTACGGTTAATCGTTTGAGCGATGAAGGCTGGTCCGCGGTCGAGGTGATTTTGAGTGAGAAGGATGTTCGCGACATCATTCCGAAACTGAAAGAGCTTGGAGCGGAGGGAATCATTGAATACCCGCTAAATAAGGTTGTCTACTGAGATAGGGAAGCGTTGAAGGGACTATCCGATTTTGAAACGGGTTTGAGAAAACGCTCGATTTCGCTTGCTCCGGAAAATTAATGGGTCACATTCCGTGATCCTTGCGGCATTCTACCAACCGCTCGTTCCGCCGCGGCGCTTCCGAACGGGTTACTGTTATTCTAACTATGTTGTCTCAAAGGCAACGTGCATACAGTCAGGAGACCTGGGATTTTCGGAAGCATCTCGGATTTGCTGTCACCAAGTACAATGAGTTCTATAATGGAAGAACTTCTCGCCCAGACCACCTTTGACAAGCTCAAGGAAGGATCTATTATAAAGGGCACGATCACTGAAATACGCCAAGTCGAGGTCGTTGTCGATATCGGCGGTAAATCCGAAGGCCTAATTTCTGCATCAGAATTCTCTGACCTCGGTGACCTCCAAATTGGCGAGGAAATTGAGATTTTTCTGGAAAAGCTTGAGGATCGGGATGGTAATCCCATTTTGTCATTTGACAAAGCTGAGCAGAAGAAGAACTGGGAGAATATCATTACTAAATGCGAAGAGGGCTCAATTGTCCAAGGTCGCGTGAAGGGTAAAGTTAAGGGTGGCTTGATCGTCGGTATGGGAGTGGACGCATTCTTACCGGCATCGCATATAGATATACAGCCTCCTAAGAATTTGGACCAGTACCTTGGCCAAACTTACGACTACAAAGTTCTGAAAATCAACCTAGAGAGAAAGAACATCGTTCTCTCACGCCGTGAACTAATCGAAGAGCAGCGTTCATCCAAGCGCCGCGAACTTCTCGACAAGATTAACCCCGGCGACGTGGTCAAGGGTGTAGTTAAGAACATCACTGATTTTGGAGCTTTCATCGACCTCGATGGAATGGACGGATTGCTTCACATTACTGATATGAGTTGGGGCCGGATTTCACATCCAAGCGAAATGCTCAAGCAGGGTGAGGAAATCGACGTGATGATTATCGAAATCAATCGTGAAAAAGAGAGGGTTTCGCTGGGTCTCAAGCAGACAAAGTCCAATCCATGGGACAGCATTGAAAACCGCTATCCAATTGGGGCTCACGTGGCTGGTAAGGTGGTCAATTTGGTGCCCTATGGAGCGTTCATTGAAATCGAAGAAGGGGTGGAAGGACTGGTTCACGTAACCGAAATGTCGTGGACAAAGCGCATAACCAAGCCAAGCGAACTTCTAAAGGTGGGAGACAATGTCGAAGCAGTTGTTCTTGGAATTCAGAAGGATGAAGAGAAAATCTCGTTAGGCATTCGCCAGTTAGATCCGAATCCGTGGGATATGGTGGTTCACAACTATCCAGTTGGTGCCCATGTACATGGCAAGGTTCGGAATATTACTACCTATGGTGCTTTCATCGAGCTGGAAGAAGGAATTGACGGGATGGTCCACGTTTCAGATATGTCTTGGACGCGGAAGATCAACCATCCAAGTGAGGTCCTGAAGAAGAGCGACGAAATCGATGCAATCGTATTGGATGTCGATACTTCGAACCAACGAATTTCTCTCGGCGTTAAGCAGCTTACGGACGACCCATGGGCGGACATTGATGGCCGCTTCCGTATCGGTGACGTGGTTACTGGAAAGACCTCTAAGATTACTTCGTTTGGGGCTTTTGTTGAGCTCGAGGACCACATCGATGGACTGGTTCACATTAGCCAGATCAGCGAAGAACGAATCGAGAAAATCAAGGACTCGCTTAATATCGGTGACGAGGTCACGGCTCGCGTGATCAAGATTGACCGTGAAGAGCGTCGTATAGGATTAAGCATCAAGGCGGCTAGTTACGATGAAGAGCAGCTTGCCGCAGAAACCCAGACTTACGATAATATGAAGGATGGCGCCGATTTGACGAACCTCGGAGATATTCTCGATCAGGCGACCAAGTAATTCGTATTCTGCGATTAATTACTTTTTTCAAAGGCGAGTCCGATTCAGGCCTCGCCTTTTTTGTTTTTCTTGAAGGTCCTTCGCGCTGCTGTAGATTAACGGAAATGGCTTAATTCATTCTTGGAGTTCTTTTACCTTGAAATTGTAAAATTTATTGCGGATTTTTCAGAGTTATGGAGGTTTCTGATTTCGCCCCAGTATTAGTTCAAGTCGCTTTTGCAGCGGGACTCGCGGGAGTTATTTTAACGGCTAGCCATCTATTTGGTCAGCGGGGCTCGAAAGGGATTATTAAAAATTCCGCATACGAGTGCGGGATAAAGTCAGAGGGAAAAACCAGCACAAGGTTCTCCGTCAAATTCTATGTGACCGCGATGCTCTTCATTCTTTTCGATATAGAAGTGTTGTTCCTGATTCCCTGGGTTTTGGTTTATCGTGATTTCATTGCTAACAGTCTGCCCATTCTAGGGCCGATACTTTTTTTTCTTACGGTTCTGGTGGTTGGGCTCGTTTACGAAATCAAAAAGGGCGGACTCGATTGGGAAAAATAGTGAGTTAGTGGGGGCGAATGCCCCGCAACGGTTTGAACCGCCCTTACTTGATGCGATTAGACAAATACTTCTCTCGAAAACGTTTACTGGAATTAGAAAGCGATTCCCTCGAAGGGTGCTTAAAAGAGCTGATCAAATCCTGCACCGCTAGTTTTAAGGATTTAGGCCGAAAAAAGAATCTTCTTTCAGGACTTCTTAAGAGAGAGGCGACAATGACGACTTATTTGGGCAACGGAGTCGCATTGCCTCATTTGCGGATAAGGATGAAGCGTCGCTACGTCTTTGCGATCGGCCGTTGCAAAGTTGGTATCTCCCATGACGGACCCAAAAAAGCCGAGAAGATCCACTTGATCATCCTCATGCTGGCTGGCGAAAACACTCAGAACTATTTGAAGGTTCTCGCCGACGTAGCCCGCTTGGCTAAGGACAAGGCTTTTATTGATGATCTGGTGGGCACTCCAGACTTGGATGCGCTCAGCGATGAACTGTTGCTTGGATTTGGCGGAATGCAGGCAACTGCAGCGAAGCGAAGTGAGAGTTCGATCAATAAGCTCATATTCAATCAGGCTATGCGAATCGCTAAAGGGGCCAATTGTGATTTCATCACAGTCTTTGGAGATGTTATGAGTTCGGATAGATTGAATCCTCACGAAGGTTTCGCTGACTTTAAAACCATTCTTGTTACGAAGCGGGCCAAAGAGGGGAAAGTGGAGGCATCATCGTTCGATAACATCATACAAGTTCGAGCTTTTTCACAAGGCCGGCTTGCTCAGTCTCGTTCCGCATTTCTCGTCGGAATCACTCGAGGAATTATTGGGGTGAATGACAAGATATGCTGCGTGGGAGGAATCCCCGGAAGCGATCAGTTCGATACGATAGTAGTAATCGATCTACGTAGTGAATTTCGAGCACTGCTCGCAGATCAAGAAAGCTTCCTTCCCACCGATATATTGCCGGAAGTCCTCGAACGCGTGATCGGCATTGCGATGGAGTTGTCGGTTGAGGGTAGGGAAGGCCATGCTGTCGGCACGCTGTTTGTAGTCGGGGCCACCAAAGCGGTGGAGGAGTTGACTAAGCCGCTCGTTCTTAATCCGTTTTACGGCTACAAAGAGGAAGAGTGCAATGTTCTGAGCCCGTTCATGGACGAGACCGTCAAAGAGTATTCCGGTCTAGATGGCGCTTTCGTGATTAGAGGTGATGGAGTACTTATTTCTGCTGGAACGCTTATTCACGCTCCGGAATATCTTCATATGCTCCCAAGTGGATTCGGTTCCCGACATGCGGCAGCTGCCGCGGTCTCCGTTGCAACAGAATGCCTCGCGATCGTGGTATCGGCCAGTAGTGGACAGGTGACGATTTTCAGAAACGGGATCGCTCTTCCGCTCATGGAAAAGTCGTTTGACGGCTAGTATCGTGGGAGTCCCTTGAAATTTAGTGATTACACGATAAAAATTCAGTTGCATTTTGTTTTTAGGTAGTGATCTTCCTCGAGTTCTTTATTAACACTAATTATGGCACGCGAAGTTATTACACTGGAATGTACAGAAGCTAAGGCGGAGGGTAAGCCCGTCTCGCGCTACCTATCTTCAAGAAACAAGAAGACGGTGACGGAGCGAGTGGAGAAAAAGAAGTACAACAAGAACTTGAAGCGCCATACGCTTCACCGGGAAATCAAGTAGATTCCCTTCCCCCACGAATAATTGCAGAGTGCGGTATTGGCAGGGCGTCGCTGCTTTTGAGAAGGAGTTACTTGGTCTCGTTGAGAACCAGAGCACTATACGGATGATTCCTTGTGATCTGAATCCCGCCTCGAGTTGCGCCATCCATCTCGGTATTTTCGAATCCAGTCGAGCAGGGCACGCTCAAAACCAATATCCTTTCCGAGTCTTTCGGACTCGAGCCACTTGTGCCGAAGAATCTCCTCTCTCTCTGCGAGAAATTCTTGATAAAGGCTAGAGCGTTTCACGAAATCGCTCTGATCTTCTGGTTGGGAATCTTCCTTTGCCATTTTCTAGCTAACCCGCTCAGGCCTGGTTAAAACCGTCTTTTGAATTTAGATTGGAATCTTTATGACACTTAACTAGTCTTGGATGGTTTTCCGATCGCTGAATACTCCTCCAAGGCTAAGTGATGTTCCGTGAGCATGACTTAAGAGTCAATGCGAAGTTTTCGCACGAAACCAACACTTTTCGGCCTGAATCAGTACTAAACGCTGTTGATAACGCGTCGTGGTACTTAGGAAATGCGATTTTCCAAAATAAGTATTATGAAAAATCTGAAGACTTTCCGGAATTCGAGAGTTTTTAGTCCGAAGAGATTAGCCGTTCAGTCGGGAAATTATTTCAGTTGCGATCAGATCAAACGCATGGGCCGACGAGGAGTCCGGTTTAGAAACCGAGATGGGCGAACCCGCGTCTCCGGCCTCCCTTATGCCGGGATCGAGAGGGATTTTGCCTAGCAAAGGAATGTTAAGTACCGCCGCCGTTTTCTCACCACCGCCTTCGCCGAAAATGAACTGTTTTGATCCATCTTCACTTTCGAGAAAACTCATATTCTCTGCCACTCCGAGGAGGGGCACGTTCGTCTTCTCAAGCATCCGAGCACCGCGTTTAGCGACTTGAGTGGCTGCCAGTTGAGGAGTCGTTACGATAATGGCCCCTTTGAGAGGTATGGTTTGGACGAGAGAAAGCTGGGCGTCGCCGGTTCCCGGAGGCAGGTCGACTACGATAATTTCCAGGTCACCCCATTTGACGTTGTTGATAAACTGATTGATTGTTTTTTGAATCATTGGGCCTCGCCAAACCACGGGTGTATCCTCGTCGATAAGAAACCCCATGGACATGACCTTGATTCCGTGGCTTTCGAGGGGAATTATGGACTCGTTTTCGATTTCGGGTCGGCCACCTACCCCCATCATCAACGGAATGGAGGGTCCGTAGATATCACAGTCCAGTAGTCCGACTTTTTTGCCCTCCGCTGAAAGCTGTTTTGCCAAGGAGCAGGCTACGTTAGAGGCGAACGTAGATTTGCCCACGCCTCCTTTGCCGCTTGCCACAGCGATTACATTCATCACTCCTGGGAGATCGGCGAGATTGGCTCCACCTGGACTCGGGCTTTCCTCAGGCTTTTTAGAGGGTGAGATTGACACGTTCACATCGACGTTTTTGACCTCGGGAACCGCTTTAAGGGCGGATTCGACGTTATCGCGTATTCGTGCAGCCACGCTGTGATCGCTAGTTGTTACGGAAATGCCAATCACGGCGTTCCCATTTTCAAAATCGACGGACCGTACTAGGCCAAAGGATACGATATCCCGACTAAACCCTGGGTACTTGACGGCACTTAGGGCGTTTTTGATAGCTTCTTTACTCACGGCTTGTTGATGTTTATAGATTATTTGCTTTCCCTGCTTGAGCAAATTTTCGTTTAGTTGTTTAAAAAGGCTCATCAGAAACCTGAAACATTCGAGGATCTGTCAAGCCCAGGCTTATAGCGAATGAATAAACGCATCAAAATTACTCTTATCAGATTAGTTGTCTTTTCAGCTACCCTCAGTCTCGGTCCGACCGCCGGTGCCCAAAGGGACATAGGTGTGGGAGAGGTAAATGTTCAGCGAGATGTTGTACCAGTGGTTACTCGTTCGCAGGATGGTGAATCCCTGAACATTCTAAAGACGGCATTTAGTATCCACGGTCGCTACCGAGTTGCCAATTCGATGCAGGAAGCCTCGTTTGCGATACAGGTGGATCCGGTCGGATCGAATCTCTCGACTTTGAAAATATTCTCGGGCATCCCCGAGCGACTTCAGTACACGACTCAAGTGCAAGGGGAATCGCTTCGGAATTCAGTTCTCAGGGCGGTTGATCTTGCGATTTACAAAACTAGTGGCATGCGTGGCTTTTTCGGAGGAAAAATCGCTTATGTGGGCGAAGTAGGCAGGGGAATGGAGATTTACTTTCGAGATTTTCTTTTCGGAGAAGGGAAGCGTTTGACAAACCACGGGGTTGAAGCTGTCCGTCCGAGGTGGTCGCCTGATGGCAATTACATCGTCTACACAAGTTACCTATCCGGATTCCCTAATATTCGGCGGATTGACATCCGTGGACAGCGTTCTGAGGTTATGGTAGATTTCAAAGGCACCAATTCTAGTGCCCGCTATAGTCCGGATGGGACGCGGCTTGCCATGGTTCTCACGGGGCCAGGGAACGCTGACATTTACGTGGGATCTAGCTTGGCGAAAGGTTTGAAGCGGATTGTGAATTCAAACGGATTAGAGGCAACACCGTGCTGGTCGCGTGATGGTAGGGAGATTATATTCGCGTCGGATCGTAATGGAGGCCTTGCCCTCTACCGAGGGTCCGCCGCGGGAGGTCAGTTCAGCCATATACCCACACAGATAAGCGGTTATTGTGCGGAACCCGATTGGAACCATGCAGACTCAGACTTGATTGCCTTTACCGCGGGAGTGGGAAATAGGTTCCAGGTGGCCACCTACCGATTCAGTACGAGAAAAAGCGAATTTCTGACCAACGAACGAGGTGATGGTATTCAGCCATGTTGGCTGAATGATGGTCGCCACCTGATTTACACCTCCCGAAATGGGACTGATGAGCGTATCGTTTTGTTCGATACGGTTACGAAGAAGCGTTCTATTCTCTCTCCTGCTGGGCTAGGGAAGATTAATCAGGCAAGCTTTCTTCCACCAAGGCGATAGACTTTAGAACTTCAAATACGCTTTGAGGAATTTTTGTGCACGAGCAGTACGGGGATATTCGATTACTTGGGAAGAATTTCCCACTTCTACAAGTTTCCCCTCTGCGATGATCGCAACCGTGTCGGCCGCATGTTTGGCAAATCCCATTTGATGGGTGGCGATGAGCAGCTTTTTCTTCGACTCAATCAGGGTTTCAATAGCTTCCAGAACTTCGGCCGTCATTTCGGGATCCAAGGCAGATGTCGGTTCGTCAAGGATTACGATATCTGGATCGGGCGCGATCGCGCGGGCGATCGCTACGCGCTGGCTTTGCCCTCCTGATAATTCGGCGGGCTTTTTAAATCGATGGTTCGTTAGTTGGAATTGCTCCAAAAGCATCCCCGCCTTTTCAAGTGACCTTCCTCTGCTATATCCATGGACCTTTTCAAGGGGTAGGGCGATGTTTGTAATCGCGTCGAAGTGAGGAAAGAGATTGTAGGCTTGAAAAACAACCCCAACCCTTTGGCGATACTCGCGCAGTTGCCGATATTCGTGGGCGATCTCATTACCATCGATTCGAATAGTTCCGGAAGTGGGCGATTCGAGGCCTGCTAGTAAACGAAGTGTTGTCGATTTTCCACCACCCGATGGACCGATCAAAGCGAGGCACATGGTCTCCTCGATAGTCAAGTCAAGCGAGTCTAGCACTCGTTGCGTTCCGTAGGTCTTAACAACAGATTCAAGTTCTAGTTTCATGTTTCAAACCTAAGCCTGTTTTCAATCGATCGGGATAGCCACATTATGGGTAGGGTGAGAATGAGATAACCGAAGGCTAAAGGGAAAAAACTCTCAAAGGAACTGTAGGTGATCGCATTGACTTCTTGAGCGTTCAAAGTAAACTCGCTGATGGCTATGACAGAAAGTAGTGAGGAGTCTTTGATCAAATTTGCCGTTTGCCCTGCTAATGCGGGGAGGCTGCTTCGAAGGGCCTGAGGTACAATTACATAACGAAAAGTTTGATACTCGGAAAAACCGATGGCTTTGGCGGACAAAAGCTGGGATTTGCCAACTCCTTCAATACCAGCTCTCAGAATCTCTGAAATATAAGCACCGCTAAATATGGCCATAATGGCAATCCCGACTATATAGCGATTTTGGATACTAGCGGCATCCGCAACAACGTAGAAGAAAAAGAAGATCTGCACAAGAAGAGGCGTTCCTCGAGTCAATTCTACATAGATCATTGAAAGGTGGCGAATGGGGGGAATCCGAACCCTTTGGCACAATGTTGCCAGAGAGCCTATTAGGAAAGCGAAAAACAATGAAAGCGTCGATATCCACAAAGTGGCGATCCAGCCATCAGCGAACTTCTTCTTGTATCTTAAAGCCGATTCCCAGTTCCACTGATATTCTAGAGCGGAAAACGAGGTGTAGAAAACGAGGGAGAGAAACAAAATTGCACCGCCGAACGATACCCATCTAGACATAGCGTGGCTCTTCGTTTCACTCGCGTCGCCCGAGCCAAAAAATAATGAGACGAACGACACTAGAAAAAGAAAGGGAATCCGAGTTTTTTAAACTCTCCCTTCTGTTCCGACAAATATTTGTCGCCAAGTTGGTCGAATCCGCCGCTCGCCTCGTAATCAGCTAGAAATTGATTTACTTGCGTTGCGAGTCCATCATTTCCTTTCCTAATGCCTATGGACCATGATTCGCTGTTGATTGGATTGAGAAGGGCACGGGTAGTATCTGAGTGCTTTTTCCAGTTCAAATAAATAGAGATCTGGTCATAGATGAATGCATCAACCTTGCCTTGGGCGACTTCTAGAGAGGCAGCTGATTCCTTGTCAAAAATCAGTATTTCGGCTTTCTTAAGATTTGCGTTTGCGTAAATATGTCCGGTAGTTCCTTGCTTCACTGCAACTTTTGCACCAAACTGATCGATGTCCGTGATAGAATTAGAATCACAGCTTTTGGATACAAGAACACACAGTCCAGTATGCAAATATGGGTTGGAAAAGGAAATGGACTGGGCCCGCTCTTCTGTACGAGTCATCGATGAAATGATGAGATCGATTTTGCCGGTTTTGAGAGCTGGTATTAGTCCTGCGAAAGGAATGTTCTCGATATGCAGAGTTTTACCCAGTCGATTGGCCAGGGCTTGGGCCATTTCCACGCTGATACCCGTTGGCTTGTTATTTTCATCCGTCATTTCAAATGGCGGATAGGACAACTCCATGCCGACTACTAGAATTTGCGTATCGCGTCCTTTCGAGCACCCCAATTGGAACATCAGAGCAATACCAAGGCCGCAAATTGAAATTTTGCTCAAATAGGGTAAAAAACTGAAGAGCCTCATGACGCCATTAAAGCTTTCTCCAAAGGGTTGCATGGGCAATTGAATACTGGTTCTTTCTGTCGTGTTCCCGTATCAGAAAAGGTAGGTTCTGGGAATCGATCTTCTCGAAATGCGGAGCCAATATACCCTCTAGCTGATCTACGGTTTTGATAGGGGTGCCATTTTGATCATAGCCACCGAGCCACTTCGACTTAGGCGTATACTCCTCAAGCCAAGTGTAAGGTGAGGTTATGGCCAGGACTCCATTTTCGGCGGTGAAAGAGTGGATATTCTGGAGGCACTTTTTGGGGTTGGGAAGGCGGTCGATCAAATTGGCCATCAAAATGAAATCGAACTTCCCCAACTTGGGGTTTAGGTTCATTGCGTCTCCCTGTGTGAACGTGATACGTCCGGGCTGAGAGTTGTTCGGTATCGAAACCTTAACACGCCGAGTCAGATCGCCTTCCGTAGCGACCTCGATGGTTGCTTTGCGACCGCTCGAAATGCGATTAGCCGCTTGAATCAAGGCGTGTGAAAAATCAATTCCGACTACCTCAATGAATGACTCGCTCAGAGCATGGGAGGCTGCACCCACTGCACAGCCAAGGTCCAGGGCTCGTCTCCGATCGATCGATTGTCCTTCATGTAAGAGTCCGCTACGACGAGCGAATCCAAGCGCTTCCTTTGGTCCCATTTGGTCGAAAAGCAAATCTGAATGGGATCCGTAATGAAATAACAGATACTCTGATACTGCTTTGTCTGACTCGTAAAAGTTGTGTGGCATGAAATTGGGAAGGATTGAAGATAGGTGGTATTTTACGATTTTATGGATGATTCTGGCAAACTATCAGTCGGATACATTGATTTTTTAAGCCTTTAGCCCTTTCGCTTTTCGAAAATGTAACTAACCGAAAGAGCACACTGGATATTCACTACGAAATTCACGAAAGCAAGGTTGCGAGATTTGTTGGTAAGATATGTGAAGCAATGTTTGCAAGAGAGTAAATTTTGCCGCTTCTAAAGATTTGTCAAAGACACATATTTCTAATTCAAGGTTCGGGGACGATGCAGAGAGCGGTTTGCCTGGGAGACAGTTGGGTTCGTGGGAGAGGTCAATGGAGTGTCTACCTCTTTTTCAATTTGTCGCTCATTGAGAATATCACTACTGGGCTTGCGAGCGAAGCGACTGCCCAATAAGTTCTACACATTATTCTCGACGTTTGCTGAAAATGGGTAATGTCTTTGCAGCCGCACTTAAAGGTTTGCTGGAAGAGCTCGGTCACAAGTAAAAATTGACAACACCTATGTCGCTGTTCGGGTAGTAGCTTTTCATTTCAACAATGAGCGTAAAACAGTATGTCATCGCCGAAGTCATCCTATTTGGAGAACGGTTCGAGGTGGATTCGGCATTGGCGAAGATCAGACAGAAAACCCTAGCGATCGGGAGCGATCGTTTTCAGAGTGCTTGAAATAAACGGAATCAGCTGCTTCTTCCGGCTCACGACTCCTTTGAGATCGAAAATCGGACCCTCGTGAATGTTGGGGTAGGAAATATTGCTTACAAATTCGTCGTGCCCAGTGACCATCAAGATCGAATTGTGTTTGTTGATGTCCGTAATCAAAACGCAGGCAAAATCCAGAGACTCTGACTTAACCAGTTGATCCAAAGCGCTCATCAATAGAGCTTCGCTGCTCCAGAAGTTTTGGAATCCGAGTTCCTCAATTTGCGAAACAGAAAACTTCAAGCCGTTTTCTTCATAGAATTTTTGGTCGGCCTTTATTATCTCTTCAGGACTCATAGTAAGAATGATGGATCCACTATTGAAGATTTCCGTTGCAAGATCTGTCGCTGTGACGCCCGCAATGTTTTCCAGCCATTGCATCGCTTCCGAGTCTTGCTTCGTGGAGGTGGGCCCGGATAGATTCAACGTGTCAGAGATGATACCTGACATCATGATACCCGCGATCTCTGGCGAAGGTTCGATGTCGCTCCTGTGAAACTGCTCGGCAATGATTGTGCATGTTGACCCTACTGGATCGTTGATAAAGCGAATGGGCTGGGCAGTGTTGATTCCGAGACGGTGATGGTCGACGACCTCGACAATATTTACTTCTTTTGCACCCGGAACTGCTTGGCTCATCTCGTTATGATCCACCAGGATGAGCTTGGTTTTCTTGGGCTTAAGAATATCGGTTTTACTAAAGATCCCCAGCAGACGATTTGAATCGTCGGTCACCATGAAAGCTTGCGCGTTCGAATTTGCCACCCGCCAGCCGAGTTGCTTTACGAGCTGGTCTGGGCTAAAGCTGACACTTTCAGTTTCTATGATTTTTGAAATTCTAGTTGCCGTCCGAATCGTCCAAGCGGTGGTTGCTGAATCAAGCGGACTGATGATGAGTGAGACGCCTTTTTCACGAGCGAGCTCGATTACTTCTGGGTCTACTCCGAGGCTACCTGTTATTACGAGAAGTCGTACCCCGATTTGAATCGACCTCTGTTGAATATCCCAACGATCTCCAACGATGATAATGGTTTCGTTGGCAGGGGTCGCGTCTGAATCGGTTAGCTTCCCAAAAGACCGAATGTCCATAGCACCGATTTTGACATACATGTCTTCAAGTCTATCAGGATTTCGAGTGACTTTGACATCTGCACGAAGTGCGTTCGCAACGTCATTGATGCTCGTGTGAACCTGGCGCATCGCTCTTGGCTCGCTGAATTTTGGAACGAAGTAATCACCCATTTGAAAAATGGATACAAACCCTTTTAATTTGCCTTCGTCGTCTACTGCTGGTAAAACTCGTACGTCATGTGTATCGATTAATTCTAATGCCTCAAAGAGGGTGGCATTCTCGTGAACTTTGACCACGTCCTGCACCATTATGTCTCGAACTCGCGGGGAAACGTCTCCAATGAATAAAGGCACAGGCTGGTTGAACTTATTCAGTATTGTCTCAATTCGAGCGTTCGTGTTACCACATCGTGCAGGAATGAATCCTTTTTGCCCCTGGAGGGTCTTGAGATTCGCGTAAGCGATTGCCGAACAGATTGAGTCTGCATCGGGATTTTTATGGCCGATAATGTATGTGAAGTCTTGTTCCGACATCGCCTGTTAGATTGTTTAATCCTGTAGAAGAACCGACGATGGTTATTATTTCGGGCCGGGCAACAGACAAATTGAGGAATCTCGCCGATAAAAGAATTTGATTCTAGAAAAGAATGTTGCCCTACTGACCGCGATGGATGTTTCACTAACCGAACGGATTGAAGAACTGCAAAACGGTGGAGGACTAATGGAGTCAGCCGCCGTTAATATTAGAAACTGGCTGACGGGAGGGTTCCTTTCGCCAGAATCCTTGGTTAGTATTACAGAATTAATTGAGACCAGCAATGCGGAAGAGTTAAACAATAGGTTCTACAAAAACATAGCGTTTGGTACAGGAGGGCTAAGAGGTCGCACAATAGGAGCGACATCCACCGCCGTAGAAAAAGGTGACATGGAATTAACCGGAGTTCCGGCAAGCCCAGGAGTTGGATCCAACATGCTAAACGAATATACTGTGGCCAAAGCCACGATCGGATTGTTCGAATACGCTCGGAAGTATCTGGAGAAAAAGGGTTCGGTACTCGTTCCCAAACTCGTCATCGCACATGATGTTAGGCACTTTTCGAGGTACTTCTGTGAATTATCTGCATCAGTATGGACGCGCTGTGGAGGAGAGGCGTTTATCTTTGATGGACCACGATCCACTCCTCAATTGAGCTTTACGGTCCGAAGTCTAGGCGCTACCTGTGGCGTTGTTATTACCGCGAGTCATAATCCACCTCATGATAATGGATACAAAGCATATTTTGAAGATGGGGGGCAGTTGGTTCCGCCGAACGATCAAGGAGTAATTAATGAGGTGGAGTCTGCTCAATTGAGCGGGTTACAAAACTACTTGGCGATTAATTTAGATTCTGTAAAAACACTCGGTCAAGTGCATGATGAAGCCTATGTCGCAGCAGTGGCTGAAACGGTTATTGATCGCAGTGTCCTCGATGGCTCGGAGTTGAAAGTAGTTTTCACACCAATTCATGGAACGGGTGCGGTGTCCGTGCTTCCGGCCCTTGAGAAGTTCGGCCTGGTGCCACTACTCGTCGAGGAGCAGATGGTCCAAGACTCGAATTTTCCAACCGTCAAATCGCCCAACCCTGAGAATGCGGAGGCGCTCAGTCTGGCGATTGAGTTGTCTGAGCACGAAGGTGCGGACGTACTCCTCGGTACCGACCCGGATTGCGACCGGATGGGGGTTGCGGTAAAAAGCGATGAGGGCAAAATGGTTTTAGTGACGGGGAACCAGATCGGAGCTATGTTGGCTGATTATCGTATTAGGAAACTCAAGTCTATGGGCTGGATTCCTAAAGAAGGAACTCAATCCGCGGTTTTGATTAAGACGTTTGTAACATCACCCATGCAAGAGGCGATCGCTAGGAAGCATAATATTAAGATAATTAATACACTTACTGGATTCAAATGGATTGGCGAAAAGCTGCATCTATACGAGCAAGAGCTGAAAAACTCCTATGAAAAAGAGTTTGGCGGTCCGTTAGACTACGATCAACTTAGTCAAAAAGAAAGATCTAAACTGTTGCAAAAATACAGCACTTTCTACGTCTTCGGTGGAGAAGAGAGCTACGGTTATTTACCAACCGATTCGGTTCGAGATAAGGATGGGAATGCGGCTAGCTTAATTTTCTGTGAAATGGTGGCTAGCTTAAAGAAGGAAGGCCGCACGGTCCTTGATTACCTTGATAGTCTGTATCTCCAATTTGGTTACTTTCTGGAGTCTCTGGGTCAAATCGTGTACGATGGTGCGGCGGGAGCCGCTAAGATTGAGAATATTCTGAAAAGTTACCGGTTAAATCCCCCGACCGAATTCTTGGGGGCCAATGTATCGAAGTTTACGGACTTTGGAGTGGAGACTGTTGTGGATGCTGATGGAAAAGAAATTCCTAAGCAGGATCTCTATTTTCTACGACTTGAGAATGGCTATCGGTATGCGGTGCGCGGTAGTGGAACTGAGCCCAAGATAAAGTTCTACTTGTTCGGGAGCGAGTCGGTTGCAGACGAAAGCGCCCTAGAGGCAGCTAAGTCGAAAACGCGGGAGAACTTGGAAAGACTCAAAGAGGCGATCCTCAACGATGCGAACCACAGGTCGGAGAACTGACAGACGGAACGCCAAATTGGACTTACCTATGGAAGTTTCTCGCCTCAACTACCATTAAGAAGGGGGGACGAATTCTTACTCGGCTACCTGCACAGCTCGAAGTTGGGCATAGCCGTCTCGTACTGCTGTGTATGGGTCTAAGGCCGGTCCTGTAATGGAATTATAGATATCGATGATCTCTGGAATATCATTAACCGTTTCGACGGCCGTCAAAATCAAGCGATCGGTGGAAGAGTCAACTTGTGTAGAGGGCTCGGATATTGGCTCGACGTAGTTTCCCCCAATTCTGCCCACAAAGTCACGTAAGCTTGTGGGACCGAGAAATGGGAGGACGAAGTAGAATCCATGCTTAAATCCCCACGCTCCGAAAGCCTGTCCAATGTCTTCTTTGGGTGGCTGTAGAGCTTCGAACTCCTGAGCGGCATTCATAAAACCGGCCATGCCCGCAGTGGTATTGATAAAAAAATTTCCTGTCTCTCGAGAAGCTCGCCCGAAACGGAATTGGAGCAGGCTGCCTGTTAAGCGTGCAGGGTACTCCAGGTTGTTGAAGAAATTGCCGATGCCTTTCCTGGCTTCCTTGGGTATGACTCTAACGTACTGTCGAGTGAAAGGTTGAAAGATGTTCTTGTATGCCGCATCGTTAAATTCAAAGATAGCTTGATTGAGAACTTTGAGCGGATCTGCAATTGCGGCAGACCCTTCTCTTACTTCAGTGCCATCGTCGTCAAGGAGTTCATCCATTTCCAATAGGTCGTCCAAGTCGACGAAGTCTTTGGCTCCCGCTTTTGAGAAGTGAGCCCCTATAGCAATTATGGCGAAAGGAATTCCTGAAAGTATCAAGATTTTCATGGCTAGGCCCCTTGTAATTTGGTCTTGAGAAGATCAATTAAGTCTGAAGCAGATTTTTTCAGAAAATGCTCGTCGAATTGCTTACGATAATTGCTAACCATGCTGATACCCTCAACAAGAATGTCATATACCTGCCAACCACGATCTTTGATATTTGCCAAGCGGTAGCTAATATTAATCTTCGATTCGGCTAGTAGGACGATGGATTCGATTTCAATTTTACTCGAGGTGATTACTTTGGGCTTGTAGAAGCTTAGTTCAGGGCGGGGTCCGTCCTGGAGCTCCTGCGTGTAGCTTTGTAAGATCAAATCGGTTATGAGCGTATATACTTGGTTTTTCTGTGAGTCATTGAGCTTGCTCCAATTGCGTCCAAGCGAACGTTGAATAATGACGTCGAAAGAGAACTGCTGATCCAATATCCCAATAATCCGATCCTTTTTGACAGAATAGGGAGCAGCGCTGTGATTCGCGTGAAGAACGTCTAGCAGCCGGTTAAGGGTAGACTCCAGAGCGTCCTTAGTATTAACTAGATCGTTGGATCGCAAGTTTGGCAGAAGAGCCACAGTTAGCAGCAAAATGGCGAAAAGCGAACGGAGAGAGAAAGAGTTCATGGCGTTTCTAGTAAGTTTGTTTGGATCCTATACGTGCGAGGAAGCGGATTGGATTGCACAAACGGATCCAAAGATCTCAAACACTGAAGGTTGAGACTTCCTTCAAAATAGTTTTTTAAAAAAAAAATTTACCGGGTTTGGATTATTCTCCTACTTCGAGGCTCCCAAACGCAAAACGGCTAATGAGACTTTCTATATCAAGTGCGGACTCTGTATCGACAATCGTTTCGCCTTCTTCTAGCTCAAACCCGCCTCCACCTGGATCTAGGGCAATGTACTTGTCACCGATTAAGCCGTTGGTTTTTATCGACGCAATTGCGTCATCGTAAATGGATAGATCCTTGCGAAGCTTTAGTTGCACCATGGCGACATGGTTTTCCGTATCAAGAGTGATGTCACCCACCACACCAACTTTAACTCCGGCTGTCATAACGTTGCTGCCTTCATTTAGACCTCCTATATTGGTGAATCTTGCGTCGATGACTCTAGCGTCGGATCCCAAAAAGCTGCTGTTTCCGATTTGAATAGCTAGATACAGAATGGCGGCGATGCCAATGAGGATAAAAATACCAACGGAAAATTCGATTCGTCTCTGGTTCATGATGTAGGTTTGTCGGTTGAAAGCTTCGGGTTAAGGAATCCAGCCAACTTAATTGGAGGCGATTCAAGAAGTTCGTTGGGTGGTCCCCAGTATCTAATCTGCCCCTCATCTAGCCAGGCAACTTGGTCCGTAATGCCAAAAACTTCAGGTACGTCGTGGCTAACCATAATTACGGTGAATCCGAATTGCTTTCGATAGCTGCGAATCATATCGAATACGGAAAATTTCCTCTCAGGATCTAGCCCTGTGGTAGGCTCATCGAATAGGATGATCTCGGGTTTGGATATGAGTGCTCGGCCGAGTGCGGCACGCTTTTTCATTCCTCCCGAAATTTCAGAGGGGTACTTTGTAGCTGCGTTTTGAAGGCCTAGCTCGTCAATGAGGCGATTAACTTGTTTGGATAGGTTCTGAGCAGTGACCTTTTCCTTTTCTCTCAGGGGAAGGGCGATATTCTCAAAAACGTTGAGAGAGTCGAAAAGCGCATTCTGCTGAAACATGTAAGCGAACTGCGGAATGGATTCCGTGGAATTGCAAAGACTGATCGTCCCCGCATCGGGTTTAAGGATTCCAGAAATACACTTGAGCAAGACAGACTTTCCTATGCCACTCCTCCCAATCACAGTGGTGTGAGAGTTCAACGGAATATCGAGATCGAGAGCGTCTAATATAACCTGCGGGCCGAACCGTTTGCTGAGTCCTCTAAGTTGGAGAAAGGTGCCGCTCATTTTTCGAGAAGGAGAGAAGTCAGCAGGTAATCGCTTGAGAGTATTGCAATGCTTGAAAGCACAACCGCCCGAGTAGTTGTCTGGGAAACGCCACGAGCTCCTGGAATGCTCGCTTTTGCATGCGTATAGTAGCCTTGAAAGGCACATATAACGGTGGTTAGAATGCCAAAAGTCAGGGCTTTGCAAAACCCATCCATAACGTTCTTGACGCTCACAGCCTCGTAGATCCGGCTCCAATAAGCACCTTGGTCGACTCCAAGCATGCTGACGCCCGTCAAGTGCCCGCCGTAAATTCCAACAATATCGAAAAACGCTGTTAGAATCGGGAAACAAATCAATGCCGCGTAGAGTCGCGGCGAAACCAGAAATGCCAGCGGATTGATGTTCATAGTCTGTAAAGCGTCGATCTGTTCGGCATTTCGCTGAATTCCAATCTCAGCGGATAGAGCCGATCCGGCTTGTCCCACGATCATTATTGCGGTGAAGACTGGGCCGATTTCCATGATTATTGAAAGTGCAACTGCCTGTCCAAGAAGACTTTCAGAGCTAAAATTTGTAAGAACATAATAGAGCTGAAGCCCTAGCACTAGTCCGGTAAAGAGTCCGACAATCAAGGTTATGGGAATACATCTTACACCAATTTCGTAGATCGATCGCGTTAGCTTTTCAAAAATGTGACGCTGGTGAAAGAGAGAACCTAAGGAAGCCGCTCCGAAGATTGTCAATTCTCCTAATTCGATGACAAAAGATATCCCTTTTCTGCCAAGTCTCACGAACATAACTAAAACTGTCGATCTAACGAAAACGATGGATTTGCAAGCTTGTTCGAATGGCAAATTGGAGGGTTATTCGGCTGTTCGATCTCCTCGCTAATCTTGGGCTGGCGAATCAGTACTCGAGTTGTACTCGGATCAGTTTCTTAAGTAGTCAATGAAGGATTTGAGTGCCTTTAACGACTGATGAATAAGTTGGCCTTATCGACGATTATACTGCCAGATGATTACTAAGGATCCATCTGCGAAGCCAAAATGGGAGTAATAATGTTGGCAAAATCGAAGGTTTCCCGGTGATTCCGATTTTATAAAATGTAGTCCAGTACTGGGGGTTAGTTTTTAGGGCAAGCTTGTGATTCCAAAGCCGTTTGCCAAAACCTTGACCCCGATCGTATACGACGTTGAAAATGGGTGAGACATGCACAGTTATGGATTTGTTGAGTTTTGCCGGAAAATTGTGTGGCTCTTGAATTAATTAAACGCTCGCACTTTCAGCTTTTTCGGAAATAACGGCAAGATGCGCTTTCGTCCTTGCATCGATCTGAAGAACGGCAAAGTCGTCCAAATCGTAGGGGGCTCTCTTAGGGTTGACGGCTCAAGCGTGATTACAAATTTCGTGACGGAAGAAAAGCCAGCTGAGTTTGCCAAGCTCTATCAAAAGGACGCGCTTTTTGGAGGACACGTAGTCGCTTTAGGTCAGGGCAATGGAAAAGCGGCCACGGAAGCACTCGGTGCCTTTCCAGGTGGAATGCACTACGGAGGAGGAGTAAACCCTGAAAATGCGGCCACTTTTCTTGACGCTGGTGCGAGCCATGTGATTGTGACGTCCTACGTTTTTTCAGGAGGACGGATCGATTTTGACCGATTGAAGTCGCTGGTTAAGGTTATCGGGCGCGATCGACTGGTTTTGGATCTCAGCTGCCGCAGGAAAGGTGATGACTACTGGGTTGTCACGGATAGCTGGACTCGCTACACAGAATTGGAGGTTTCGGCAAAGAGCTTGTCGAAGTTATCCAAATACTGCGATGAATTCCTTATTCATGGAGTGGACGTCGAAGGAAAGATGTCTGGGATAGAGGGCGAACTGGTTTCTCTATTGGGGGAGTCCAGCCCGATTCCGGTTACCTATGCTGGAGGAGCCAGTAGAATCGAGGATCTGGACCATGTGGATGAGCTAGGTAAAGGTAGGGTGGACCTGACGATCGGTAGTGCCCTAGATATATTTGGAGGCAGTGTTTCTTATGAGAAGGTCGCTTCGTGGGTATCACCTCGCCGCACCTGAGAGTGGGATTAAACCGAGTAGAGTTCCGGACCGCTTGAGCCTATTACTCAATGGCAGCAACTAATCCGTAACCGGTCTCGTTGAGAAAACAAAACTAGTATCCAGCTTCAGGAAAACGAGCTCGGCTTTTGAGCTAGTTCTTGAATACGGGAGTCTCGCCTGGCACGGGGGAGTTCTCGAAGAACCCGCGTCCCCTCAGTTTTTGACTTCCACCATATCGGGCGATCAACGCTTGCTGATCCACTTTAGCCTGGGCATCGACTTTTTCTGGATCGCATATTAAGCGTAATTCACTAATCATCATATTTAGGATATCCTTGTATTCTTCGTTCGAAGACAAATCAACAAGCTCATCAGGATCTTCCTTTAGGTCAAACAACTGTGGCGACTGGTTTGCGTGGTAGATCAATTTGTACTGATTGTCCGTAAGAAGAAAGGAACCATTCTCACTGTTTAACGCATGATATTCTCCAAACACGCTTCTTTGCTGTTCCGGCGAATTCGCTAGTTTGATCAGCGATTCAGCATTGCGATGCATCGGTTTTTCCAGCCCGAGTCCATCATATATAGTGGCGTGAACGTCTAGAAGTGAAACAGGAGTATCGCAAATCTGGCCTTTTGGTACTTTCGGGCCCGCCAAAACCATAGGCACTCCTCCAGACTCTTCATAGTGTGTGAATTTACCGTAGAAGCCTCGGGCCGATAGGCATTCACCATGATCGGTTGAATACAGTACGTTAGTGTCTTCAGAAAGACCCAGTGCTTCCAGACGATTGAGTACTCGTCCTAGTTGTTCATCCAGAAAATTGGTAAGACCATAGTACGCATGGATAAGATTCTTGATTTGGGAATCGGTATGCTGTTCAGAAGCATCGAAATACTTCCGCATGTAGATGTAGTGTGGATGCATGGGCCAGTCTTTCTGCTTCCATTGCGGCGGACGGGGCAACTCTTCAGGATCGAACTTATCGAGGTACTCTTTTTTGACTTTGTAAGGTGGATGCGGGCAGACGAATGAAAGGAACAAAATCCAAGGCCGCTCATCATCTTTATGTTGCTCGAGCCATTTGATGGCTTCGTCCGCATTTTTAATGTCATATTGCTGGTACGTCGTATCGCCTTCACCCGCGGAATTGATTCCTCCGCGGCGTGTTCGAAGGACTGGACTATCGCGCATGCAACCCAAGGGATCTCCGACGCCGCTTACTACGTGCAGTGGTTGGATTTCATTAGAGAAGCCGTTGTCGTCTTCCTGGCTTCGGAAATGAAGTTTGCCGATCAAGTCGACGGTCAGCCCCTCATCGCGTACTTCATGGTGCCAGGAACGTTCACTTCCCTTATAAGGGAAGGCGTTGTCCCAATTCCCGATTTCGTGGACGTACTTGCCAGTGGCCAATGAAGCACGTGCCGGTACGCAAATGGGAGAGGTGGTGTAAGCGCGGGAGAAGAGGGTCCCTCGTTCTGCCAAGGCATCCAAATTAGGAGTGACGTTTTGTGGGTTTCCGTAGCATCCAGCCACATATTTCTGGTGCTCGTCAGATAGGACTAGGAGGAAATTGGGTTTGGGCACAGGATTTGATTTTAAAGCGGTAGACTTTTTTAAGAAGAAGGAAAAGATTTTGGGTGGGGAGGCAGAAGGTCAAGCTCCTGTATCTGCTAAACATTCCCTGTGGCCTATGACGCAGGTATCTTCTGAAGAGATCGCTGTGTACTCTGCTGCCGAAAAGTTGAGCGGGCGGGGCTTTAATATACAGAAGTTTCGCCGAAAGGAGCAGGGCGGTCCTACCGTGGCGTTATCATTTCTTTGTATTTTGAGGGTAAAGGACTCTTTAAGGAGTCTTGACCTGTTACCGGTTTTGACGTTAACTTTTGAGTATTCGATGGACGAGTTTATTTTAGAAAATATTAGAGGAGTCCGAATGCGTGTCTCCAACTATGGGGGGATTGTCATGGAATTGCATGTGCCGGATCGTGATGGGGTTTTCTCCGATGTAGTTTTAGGATGTAACGCGGCAAAAGATTACGGCGAAGAGTCTCCCTATCTCGGGGCTCTTGTGGGTCGCTACGGGAATCGAATTGCTCAAGGTCGCTTTAGCCTTGATGGCCGAAGATACGAGCTGGCTCGAAATAATGGCGAGAATCACTTGCACGGAGGTATTCGGGCGTTTGACAAGGTTATATGGAATGCCGAGCCCATTTCTGGCAAGGGCTATACCGGACTACGGCTTAACTACCTGAGTCCAGATGGAGAGGAAGGTTATCCAGGGAACCTGGATGTGGTGGTAACTTATAAGTTAACCGATCAGAATGAATGGATCATTGAATACAAAGCCACAACTGATCAACCCACCGTTGTAAATCTAACTCAGCATTCCTACTTCAATCTTTCCGGTCATGCTGCTGGCCAAAACCTGGAACACAAGGTGGTGATAAATGCGGACTCGTATACGCCTGTCGATTCTAACCTGATTCCCAACGGCCTTTTTGCTAAGGTCGAGGGAACGCCATTCGACTTTAGAGAAAGCGTCAAAATAGCGGACCGGATTGACGACTCGCACGAGCAGCTGAAAAGAGTACGAGGGTACGATCACAATTTCGTTTTGAATAAAGAGGCACCTCATTCATTAGATTTGGCTGCCACTTTATACGAGCCTCATTCGGGACGAACGCTTGATGTCCTGACGACGGAACCGGGCTTGCAGTTTTACACTGGAAATTTTCTGGACGGCTCGATCGTTGGCAAAGAGGGTGCTCGTTATCGTTTCCGCAACGGATTCTGCTTAGAGACACAGCATTTTCCGAATTCTCCCAATCAGCCGAATTTTCCCACTACTCGCTTGAATCCGGGCCAAGTCTATCGGTCCACTACGATTTATCGTTTTGGAGTTCGGTAGCTGAAAATTTCAGGTTTTGGAGGAACCATTATAATGTGCTGGATGTTGATCGGCTTGAGATTGATTAGAAATCTACAAGCTTATCGTTGGCAACCTAGAATCTATTCTACAATAGCTCTTGGGGAGACATGCTGAAGTGGTCTACGAAGGAACTGACTACTGCCCCCTAAGCAAGCCACTATTACTCAACCGATAAAGTGTAGCTAAAGATATTGGAAAATGAGCTCGATGGCTACGTGGAAAATGAATGCCGAGTAAAAGAGTGAGCCTTTGGGGTCTGTTCTTTACCCATATTTACAATTGCTGAACCTCTCTCAGTGCCGAATCTGCTTGCCGATCAATTGACTTTCTCTCCATTTTATAAATTCGGCTACGTTACCTGAGCCAGCTCCTAATCATCTTAAGCCAACTAAATTATGAAAATGTTTGTTCGAATCACTTTGATCTCTCTCACCGCCCTCGTTTGTGGCAACTTGGCTGTCATTGCCCAAGTACGCGGCGACAAAAAGGCTCGCCCGAGCCCCAACGCATCCATCAGTCAGACCATAGGAACCACAGTAGTTTCCGTCAATTACGGTCGCCCAGGTTTGAAAGGTCGTTCGGTTGAGTCGCTGGTTCCTGAGAACAAAGTATGGAGAACAGGGGCGAACGAGTCCACAGTCATTACTTTCTCCGGAGATGTATTGGTCGGAGACGCGTCTATCAACGCCGGAACTTATTCGGTCTACTCGATACCTGAAGGTGGTAAATTCACCGTAATCATTAACTCTAAATTGTCCTGGGGGACGCAATACGACGAGTCGCAGGACGTTGCCCGCATTAGCTTACCTTTACAGGATGGCCCAGGCTACGAATGGTTCACGATTGATTTCGATACGCTTTCGAATGTAGGAGCTCACATGAACCTCCGTTGGGCAGACAAATGGGTAGCAGTACCCATATCTGTAAAATAGGGTGCTTTCGGTCGATTTATTTAAGAGGTGGTTTGGGGACCGCCTCTTTTTTGTGCCGAATCGATCATCTAAACCCCAAAAACAGTACAAACACCCAGAGTTTGCTATAGGCGAATCTCAATGACGAAGGCCCTACCATTGATATTAGTGACGGTTGTGTTCACCCCGATTTGGTCTATTGCCAAAGAGAGTGAAGACGTTGCAGGCGGATGAGCCCCAGGTTCCAGATCCTGCCAAGGCTTAGGCTCTGCTTATCCCTCTCGAATTTGCTGGTACAGATTCCATGTGTAGGATCCGAGTAATAGTATGACCATCAGGTTGTAAATAGACCGTGTCTTCATCAAGAGAATCGTTCCGAGTACCGCCAATGTAATGAAACTAACTACACACGTAAGTTTTATTTTTTTTGGACCTAGGGCAACACGGAGGATCTGCCCTCCATCCAGCGGTAATGCTGGAAACAGATTGATGATGGCCCAGAAAATGTTAATTGTAACCACGACATCCACGAAATAGGCAAGAAGGAATGTTGGGTACGAATCAGCTTGAGATCCTTGAGGCATGTTAACGGCCACAAAGCAAAAAATAATCGCCAGCAGGATACTCGCCCCGGGACCGGCCATGGTCATTAGAATCCGCTGTTTCCGGCTCAATCCTCCACTACCGAACTGAGCGACTCCCCCCATTCCGTGGAGTTGTATCTGAGCCTGTCCGGCTCCAAATTTACACCCTGTAAGGGCGTGTCCTAGCTCGTGAACTATGACAGAGGCAAATACTGCCAGCATGAAGACTAGCACCTTGTGCCAGTCGGCAGCGCTTTGGGCCTGCAGTCCTCCGCCGAGAAAACCAGCGAGAAGCCAGAACATCCAATGAACAGAGATAGGAATCTTAAATAGTGTGAATTTCAGCATAACTAAATCGTGTCGATATTATTGTGCCCTCTTTCCAAATTCAAGCAAGCTACGATCTACGGCGTTGACCTTGGAGTAGGCTTCACCAACTTAGTCGACGAGTCAGACCCAAAATGAAAAGAAGACATTTTCTTAAATCTACTGCCATCGTCAGCATTGCGGCCCCATTTACCCGGCAACGCACTGCATCTGCTCAGTCCAGATCGGCGAACCGCAAAATGACGATCAATCTCGTTTGCGGTGCGATCGGCGTCAAAGCCAGTCAAACTCGGGCTATTGACCTTGCTGCCAAGCACGGGTTTGAGTCGGTGGAAGCTCACTCTAGCTATTTGGCCGAATTGAGTGATGGAGAGTTAGAGGCTCTCAAAACCGATCTCAAGAAAAAGAAGCTCGTTTGGGGTACATCGGGGTTGTCTGTGGATTTTCGTAAGAACGAGGACACTTTCAGGAAAGGTCTCAAGGAATTACCCAGGCTGGCCGCTGGCCTGCAACGAGCAGGAGTGAGGTGCGTCAATACTTGGATCATGCCCTGTCATGACGAGCTGACTTACCTGGAAAATTTCAAGCAGCACTCCAATCGACTAAGAAAGATCTGTAGAGTACTCGAAGACTATGATTTGAGAATTGGTCTAGAATATGTGGGTACAGCTACTTTACTCGCAGCCCGCAAGTATCCGTTTCTGCATACGATGGCGGAGGCACTGGAATTGGTCGATACGATCGGCACCGGCAATGCCGGCATTGTATTGGACAGTTGGCACTGGTGGCAAGCGGGCGATTCGATAGCCGATATAGAAAGACTCAACAAGCAGGACATTATCCTAGTTGACCTTAATGACGCTCCTGCAGGGATTGAAAAGAAACTCCAGCTCGACGGCAAGCGGGAGCTTCCCCTTGCTACGGGGACGATTGATGCCAAGGGCTTCCTCAATGCCCTCGTCAAGATCGGCTACGACGGTCCCGTTCGGGCCGAACCATTCAATCAGTCCCTGCGCGATCTCGAAGACGATCCCGCCTGCAAGGCGACCGTGGATTCGCTCAAGAAAGCCTTTAAGCTGATCGGTTAGTTTTGGTTGGAGATCCCAACGGATTCAAGATCTCCGCGCTTTTCGAAAAGAATGTCGCAGTCTTTCGACTTTCCGGTGCCGCTTAAAATCTAGGTTTGGCTGGGACAACTAGAAAAAAATTGAAATTGAAAAAGGCAAATTAGTCAAAGCGGTTGGTATCGCCCTGCTCCACGGAGTTTTTTGTCGAAATACGCTTTATGAAACCAATTTCAATCGTCTTCACTACCCTTTAGAACTAGAGATTGCATAGCAGCATTCTGGACTAGACCGAAAGAGTTGTACGGATTCTCCAAAAACTAGGCATTATTATATTTGTTTTTGCCTAATAAGGGAATTGTGATTCTTCTCAATAACTAGTCTCCCTCCAGAATATGAAATGTCTCTTCTGTTTTACCTCGGTATTTTTTTCCCTTATAAGTGCTTCTGTTGCCGGCGTGCTTCAACCAGCGATCAGTCCGGATGGCAGTCAATTAGCATTTTGCTACCAGGGTGACATCTGGTCTGTCTCATCAGCGGGAGGGCGTCCGTACCGGCTGACGGTTCATGAGGGCTACGACTCCAATCCCAGATGGAGTGCGGACGGAAATCGACTGGCTTTCCAAAGCGATCGATATGGAAACAATGACATCTATTCGATCCCAATTAATGGCGGGAAGCCGATTCGCCACACGTTTCATTCCGCGCCTGATTTGTTATCCAGCTATTCGCCGGATGGGTCAATTCTGTTCGTGACTCGGCGGGTGTACGCGCAGGTAGAGCGCGAGTATGAAATCTATCAGGCGAGTTCACAGGGAGGAACGCCAACGCGATTTATGGATGCATTGGGATCCGATCCTATGGTATCTCCAGATGGCTCTAAAATCGCCTTTGTTAGGGGCTCGTGTCGAGTCGAAAGGGAGGCCTACAAGGGGCCGGCGAATCGGGATATCTGGATCTTCGACGTGGAGAGCGAGATCTATACCCAACTAACTGATTTTGAAGGTAATGATTTTTCCCCTAAGTGGCTGAATCCTTCAACATTGCTGTTTATTTCGTCACGAGAAGGCAAATACAATGTGTTTCAGAGTTCACTTGAGGGCTCCCCAAAGCAAGTGACGTTTGAGAGGGACTTTGGAGTGAATAGTTTCGACCTGAGTGCTGCTAAGAAAAGAATCGTCTACCAGCACGGTGCGGATATTTCGATCCAGCAATTGGGCAAGAAGTCGAGTGAGTGCCTCAATATCGAGCTATCCGCTGATTTTCGTTTTGATCCTGTTGTCAGTAAGACCATAAAGGACAATATCGAGGAGTATGCGTTGTCACCTGATGGCAAGCTGTCGGTCTTCGGGGTGAGGGGGGATCTCTTTGTCACTCGCAACGACAAGGATGATGACCGTAGCGTCCGCTTGACCAACCGCTCGTCTCGCGAGCGCAGTCCTGTCTGGCTGAACGACCACGCTGTTCTGTTCGTATCGGATCGGGAGGGACAAAACGAGATCTACCTCATTGAGTCGGACGACGAGGAGGAGAAGGACCTTTTTAAAACCCTGAAGACCAAAACG
>CEPA01000691.1_pt1 | contig 47759 bp, 45 predicted proteins | sample 356241 | NCBI WGS metagenome assembly CEPA01 (sample SAMEA2620542, study PRJEB7988) | marine metagenome | biome: marine biome (ENVO:00000447); feature: surface water layer (ENVO:00002042); material: "saline water (ENVO:00002010), including plankton (ENVO:xxxxxxxx)" | depth 5 m
CGATCCTTTATCAATTATTATAACAGACAATATGTCATTCATATCTGAAGTACCTATTACCTTAGAGCCTATTGATGCCAGTACAAGTTCCAAGATCGATAGTGGTATAGTTTCAGCTACTGTTGATTTAGAAATTGAAAATGCAATACCCTTAAATGGAACTATTGATATGATTATATCAAATAGTCAGTTTTTTCCACCTTGTCTGGATACACTTACAGCAGGTTCAATGACTGATCAACTACCTTTAATAAGTAATGCTTGTGCAGAGTATTTATATAGTAAGCATAGCCCTTCGAGTGGAGAGACGTCAGGTCCTGGTCAAATTACAGTTCAGTCTAAAGGTGATTATAATTTTTATTATATTGAATTTATAAATCCATCATCTAGTGATACTACATTCTTTGGTAAGTTTTTAAATATGTCATTAATACTTCCAGATGAAATTAATAATGATGGAATTGTCATAAGTCCATCCAATCATACAGAAATTTTAGATTTACTATCTGATGAGGTTAAGTGGCTTACTAATGATAATACATTGTACATTGCGCCTCAAGTAGTTTTATTAAGCTATGATGAGAATGATCCTGAAGATAATGGATGGAGAACTATTCAATCATCTAGTTATTTAAATATTAATTCATTATTAACTCTTGTTCTTGATATGGGTGAAATTATTGAATCTAAAACCATAGAAAGTAAGACTGCTCAATGAAAAATAAATTTTTGTATATAATTTTATTTTCATTTTCTTTTTCTCAATTTGAACTTGATCCTAGGATGCTAGGTATGTCAGGAGCATATACTAGTGTTGCATCTGGATATCAAGCTATTGGTGTTAATCCTGCAAACTTAATTTCAAATCAATCATTATCATTAAATTTATTTTCTGCAAATACGTTTATGGTTAATGATTTTTTAAGTGTTGATTTATATAATCAGCTTAATGGTGCTGATTTTGATAATACATCTTCTTCCTCATATTATTCTAAAAATGATATATTAGGTCAAATAAAAGGCTCGAACATTGATATCGAAGCTGGAGCAGTGGCTCCATTTCCAATATTTAACTTTGCATATAAAAATTTTGGAATTTCAGCTCTTAACAAATCCTATTCAAAATTTCATATTCCCGATACGGTGTTAGATGTAATGTTAAATGGAAACACTAAAGATCAAAGATTTTTACTAGATTTGGGAGGAGAATTTATATCTTGCAATGAAATTGGATTATCATATGCACAAAAAGTTGATTATTTTGGGTTTCCAATTTATTTAGGCTATACTTTTAAATATATCCAAGGTCTTGCATTTTTTAAAATGAGAGATATTCAACAAGATGGTTCATATATCCTAACGCAGCAAACTTCATTTCATGCTTCAGGTAAATTTCTTGTTGAACAGGCATTTGGTGGTACTGGCACTTCAAGTGATTTTGGTTTGTTGCTTCCAGAGTTTTATGATGGTTGGAATATAGGAGCTTCTCTAATTAACCTTGGAGGAAGCGTAAAATTCACTTCTGATAATCCAACCCGTCAATATTTAGGAAGTTCTTTTGAAAGTACTTCTGGTTTACGTCAAAATGAATATTATTATTTAGATTTTAAGCTTGATACAATGAGTGTTATGACAGCTTTTGAATCAGATATTGAATTTTTTTCGTCTAATAGTATAAAAGTGGGCATTTTTTCTGATATACCTCTTGAGCAAGATTATATTCCAGGTGATATTTTATATTATACTATTGATTCAAATGGTGATTCATTAATCAATGTTGGCGAATCAAGTATTGACATTGAAGATGTAATTGATTTGGGAAATCGGTCCTATTTAGTCCCTTCAAGTGGACTTGCAGAATCTCAACTACAATCAACTACCTCTAAGGATGTCAATTTAGATTATCCTTCGTCGCTAAGGTTGGGGATATCTAAAAAATTTGATGAGTTTGGGATACTATCTATTGATATGGTTACAGGATTTGATGACTCATTTGGAAACTCTAATAAATTTAGATTATCAATAGCTACAGAAATAGATAGAGTTAGTGAGAATTTACCGATCAGAATTGGAGCATCCTTTGGCGGTAGACAGCCATCTTCATATAGTCTAGGTTTTGGCTATAAAGCTGGCCCCTTAAATTTTGATTTTGGTCGAAAGTATTACTCAGGCATTATTCTGAATAAAGCCAAGGGAGCTGAATTTGCATTAAATCTAAGTATTGACCTTACAGATATTAGAAACTATTCAATAAAATTTGGTATCCCTAAAATTAATCTTCCGAAACTACCGAAGTTACCAAATTAAGATTTAGTTTTAGTTAATAATACAAGTCCGCATAAAAAAAATAAAATATTTGCCATCCAAACTGATAGTAAAGGATGTACAGCCCCGCTATATCCAGCACTTTGACCTGCTTTAATCATTATATAATAAATGAAAATCACAAATATGCTAAGACCTAATCCTATCAAAAAGTTTGTTCGTGGTTTTCTTATTGTTAATACAACTCCAAAGAGTATCATTATTATATTTGAAAAGGGGAAGGCTGTTTTAAAGTAAAGATCTACAAGCCATTTTGTATGTTCTCTTCCATTTGATTTTAACCTATCAATAAAAGCTTTTAGTCTCCAGTAATCCATTTCTTCTGGCTTGACAGTTGATTCAATTAAATCCATCGGCTTTATATTTAAATGTAAAATAGTATCACTAAAAGATCTAAATAGGCTTTTATCATCAAAAGATCGATATGTTGAATTTTTTGCTACCCAATTATTATTTAACCATATAAGGTTCTCAGTATCTAGTCGTGATTTAAGTGTATTGTTTTCAAACTCTTGTATTGAAACATTATTTGCACTCTTATTCCTAAAATTAAATTTATCAATTATAATTGTTCTGTTTTTATCAATTTGAAGAATAACATTCTTATTTATATTGTTTTTTTGATTTTTATTATAATATTTTTTTTCCAAATTAGATTTTAATGTATTTGATTTTGTGACGACAATATTTTCAAAATAAAACATTAATATAGTTAATATGATACCAATAATAAAAAATGGGATCGTTAACCTGTAAATACTAACTCCAGATGCTTTTAGTGCAGTTATTTCATTATTTTTTTGCATTAAAGTAAATGTCATTACAGTTGCAATTAAAATAGCCATTGGAAATGCAATATTCATGTAGTGAGGTATAGAATAATAATAAATGAAAGAAAATTGGTTAAATGTTAGGTTGTAATCTAACATTCTATCTACATCTTCAATTAAATCCACTATTAGGAATATTATTATAAAAACAAATAGAACACTAAAAATTTTTTTAAAGAAAGACCAAATGAGATACTTATCTATAAGAAGTAAATTCATGAAAATAATTTAAGTAAATGTTTTTTTATTTATAATTAAAAATGTCATATATTTATATATCAACATATAACCTTTAAATTTGTCCGGGAGACAGGAAAGGAATTAAGAAAGTATTTATACTTTCATAATTATGGCTAACTCTACTACAAAGCTTGTTCAAGCAAATGACATATCTAAAATAATAAAACGTATTTCTCATGAAATTATTGAGTCCAATACAGACTCTTCTAATTTAGCACTAGTTGGAATTAAGTCTCGTGGAGATTTTATTGCCAATCGTGTAGCCAATGAAATATCAAAAAACTCCGATCATGATTACTGTTTAGGTACAATTGATGTGACTTTTCATAGGGATGACTATAGAACTAATCTTGGTAGTCCAGAGGTAGGAGTTTCAGATATTAAGTTTGATGTAAATGAAAAAGATATAATTCTGATTGATGATGTGTTATACACAGGCAGAACTATAAGAGCTGCGATGGATGAAATATTCTCTTATGGGCGTCCTAATTCAATTCGTCTAGCTGTTTTAGTTGATAGGGGACATCGTGAACTTCCTATAAAAGCTGATTTTGTTGGTAAAAATTTCCCTACTTCCAATAATGAACATATCCATGTCCATATAGAAGAAATTGATAAAGAAGATTTAATATATTTGGAGAAAGATTCTTAATGCTAAGTAATAAACATTTTATTTCATTGAAAGATACCCCAAAAGAAGATATTATGAAACTTATTGAAACTGGATTATCATTCAGAGAAGTTCTTGAAAGACCAGTAAAAAAAGTACCGACATTAAGTGGAAAGAATATTTTGAATTTATTTTTTGAAAACTCAACTAGAACAAAGATGTCATTTGAACTTGCTGAGAAGAGACTTTCTGCAGATGTGACTAACTTTTCTGCAAGTTCATCTAGTCTTAATAAAGGTGAAACTTTTCGAGATACTGTTCAAAATATTCAGGTCATGAAAATTGATTGTATAGTAATGAGACATCCCTCACCAGGATCGAGCTTACAATTAACGAATTTTGTTGATTCTATTATTGTAAATGGAGGGGATGGTTGTCATGAACATCCTACGCAGGCTATGCTTGATGTGATGAGTTTATACGAAAAATTTGAAACTTTTAAGAATCTTAAAGTTGCTATAATTGGTGATATCTTACATAGTAGAGTTGCACTTTCAAATATATATGCATTAAAAACACTTGGAGTAGAAGTGACTTTGTGTGGACCACCTCATCTAATACCAATAGGAATTCAAGATTTAGGTGTTGATATAAACTACAATGTAGATGAAGTTTTAGAATGGGCAGATGCTATTAATGTTTTAAGAATTCAAAGAGAGAGAATGGGAATTGGTCTAATTCCATCCGTTAGAGAATATCGAGAGGTTTTTGGAATCACAAGTAAGAGAATTGAAAATTTAAAAAAAGAGATAGTAATTATGCACCCTGGTCCTATCAATCGCGGTGTAGAGCTTGATGGAGATGTCGCAGATAGCGATAATTCTATAATACTAAATCAAGTATTAAATGGAGTAGCAATGCGTATGAGTATTTTATATCATCTCTTATCAGAAGGAGATACTATTAATGATTAAAGGAGATAAGATTTTAAATGGTAAATGGATTTTATCTGGTGGAAAAATATATGATCCCTTTAAGGAAAAATATATTGAAGGAAATATTTTAATTTCAGATGGTAAGTTTGAAAAAATAGTTAATCAAAATTATAAAGATAAAGATGTTAATATTTTTGATTGTGAAGGTAAAATAATTACACATCCATTTATTGATCTTCATGCACATTTTAGAGAGCCTGGTCGAGAAGATAAAGAGACTATTGAAAGTGGCTGTTTGTCAGCATTATATGGCGGATATACAACAATTTGCTTGATGCCAAATACTGAACCTCCTGTTGATACACCTGAACTTATAAAGTTTATCATTGATAAATCAAAAGAATATCCTGTAGATATTCTACCCATTGGAGCTATAACTAAGGGGCAATCAGGTAAAGAGTTAACAGAAATTGGATTAATGGTAAAAGAAGGTGCTTTAGCAATCTCAGATGATGGTATTCCTGTAGAAGATAGTCGAATAATGAGATATGCCCTTGAATATAGTAAGATGTTTGGAATTCCTGTTATTAATCATGCTGAAGACGTATTTTTAAGATCAGGAGCTGTAATGAATGAAAGTATAGAATCAACCAAGTTAGGTTTACCTGGAAGTCCCCCTATCACTGAATCTATAATGGTTTCAAGAGATCTAATGATTAATAAATATGTTAAAAGTAGAATGCATGTTCCTCACATATCAAGCAAAGAATCTGTAGAGCTAGTTAGAAAATATCGAGAAACTTCAGATGAGGTCACTTCAGAGGTTACACCGCATCATATTTACTTTAATGATGAATCCTTATCAACTTTTAATTCAAATTTAAAAGTTGCCCCACCTATAAGATCAGAAGAACATAGAAAAGCATTAATTGATGGTTTGGCTGATGGTACAATAGACTGTATCGCTACAGATCATGCTCCTCATAATATTGAAGAAAAAGAAAGTGATTTCATGCACTCTTCGTGCGGTATGATAGGTCTTGAGACAGCATTTTCAAGCTCATATACTGCACTAAGTAAAGAAAAATTTTCAATTGAGAAGATAATATCATTCTTCACTTTAGGCCCTTCTAAGGTGATGAATATTAAAAAGGAATTTTTAAGTCCAGGTAAGCAAGTTGAGGTAGTTATCATAGATCTGAATAAGGAATGGAAAGTGACTACTGATGACTTTAAATCTAAATCAAGAAATTCTGGCTTTATAGGTCATAAATTAAAATCTAAAGTGACATCAACTATTTATGGAAAAGATTGTTTTATAAATCAATAAGGAGATAATAATATGATTAAAAAAGTAGCTTATTCTATTTTAGTTTTATGTAGTTTTCTTTTTAGTCTAGAAAGTGATATTATCAAAACATTAGAAGATTATAATGATGCATTCGTTACAGAAGATTATAAAAATATACCTTATTTTTTTGATTTCCCTGTATCCTTTAATTTAAAAGATAAGTCTGTAATTGCTGGAAATAAATTAAAGTTAAGATTAATATATAAAAAGCTTAGAGGCGGACTTCCAGAAAATTATTCATATAGTAAGTGGGAAAATTTTAATATTCAAGTACTAGATAATACATTGGCTATTGTAGATGCATCATTTTCAAGGTATGATAATGATGACAGTATCATTTACTCAGGAAATGGTTTTTATACACTGAGAAAAATAGATAATAAATGGAAAATTTATTCTCTTACACCTTATGATAATATCATTAAAACTACTGATTAATTTATGGAATATATAAGTCAGTAATTGTCTTTTCCATTACTTCAGCAGTATTTGAAAAAGTTTCAGTAAGTGTAGGGTGAGGATGTATTGTAAGTGCAATATCTTCAGAGTAGCAGCCCATTTCTATAGATAGTGCGGCTTCTCCAATAAGATCACTTGCATTGCAACCAACGATTCCAACACCTATTACCCTTTTAGATTCAGGTTCGAATAAAAGTTTAGTTTTTCCTTCAGTTCTATCCATTGCAATTGCTTTACCGCTAGCTTGCCATGGGAAAACTGCTTTTTCATACTTTACATTTTCTTCTTTAAGTTCTTCTTCTGTTTTTCCAGCCCATGCAATTTCTGGATCAGTAAATATAACGGCTGGAATAACTTGTGGTTCAAAAGCACTTGGTATATTATTGCATACTTCAGCTGCAACTTTACCTTCATGTGTAGCCTTATGTGCTAACATTGGATTACCCGTAATATCACCGATTGCAAATATATTATCAATATTAGTTCTCCTGTACTCATCTACCTGAATAAATCCCTTCTCGTCTAAAATTATTCCTGTATTTTCAATCGCAATATTATCCGTGTTTGGAGCTCTACCAACCGATATGAGAACTTTATCATATGTACAAGTAATCTCTTCATTTGAGGTTTTCATGATTACATCTACTTTCCCATTCAAATCAGAAATAGATGTAACTTTTGTGTTTAAATAAATATTACTAAGTTTATTTCTAAGTTTTTTTTCCAGAACTTCTACTAAATCAATATCGGCACCAGGCAGTAGACGAGGTAAAAACTCTACAACATCAACTTTCGTTCCTAATGATGAGTATGCTGTAGCCATTTCAAGTCCAATATATCCGCCTCCAACTACTAACATTTTTTTAGGTATTTCATCTAAAGATAATGCAGATGTTGAATTTAAAATATTTTTATGATCTGCTTTGGCAAACGGTAGATTAATAGGACGAGATCCCGTAGCAATAATACATTTATCAAAATTTACAGTTTCAGAATTATCTCCATTTATTATTTTTATAGATTTACTAGAAATGAAGTTGGCAGTACCTTGTATAACATTTACATTTCTTTGTTTAGCTAAAAGTTTTATACCACCACCTAATTTTTTTATAACCCGATTTTTCCATGATTGTATTTTTTTCATATCAATTGTTGGAGAATCATAAGTTATTCCAAATTTTTTAACACTTTCAGCTTCATCGATGATTTTAGAAATATGTAATAAAGTTTTTGATGGTATACAGCCTCTGTTAAGACATACCCCACCTAGACTGGAATCTTTTTCAATAAGCGTTACTTCATTACCTAAATCAGCTGCTCTAAATGCAGCTGCATATCCACCTGGACCCGCACCTATGATAACAACTTTATTTTTACCTGACATATTTTATTTCCTTAAAAATTTTATTGAGGATAATAGTTTACTTACTTTTGATGTGAATTTCACTGCTTCTGCACCATCAATCACTCTATGGTCATAGGTAAGTGAAAATGGTAGTATTAATCTTTTTACAAAAGTATCTTTATATTTAATTAATTGATAACTAGCTTTTGAAAATCCTAGAATTGCAACTTGAGGCTCAAATACAATAGGAGTGAAGTTTGTCCCTCCAATACCACCTAAGCTAGATATTGTTATTGAACCACCTGAAATGTCATTAATATCTAAATTCCCTTTTTTAGCCTTATCTGCAATATTAGATAACTCGATATTTAACTCTTTGATAGTTTTATTTTGACAATTTTTTATAATAGGAACTACTAATCCTTTACTAGTATCAACTGCCACTCCAATATTAACATACTTCTTTAAGATAATTGCATCCTGTGTTTCATTTAAAGAACTATTTAAGTTAGGAAATTCACTTAAGGCCTGAGTAATAACTTTCATATAAAACGGAATCAGAGAAACTTTAATTTTTGAATCTTTATTTGATAATTTAATTTTTTTGTAGATTCTAAATAGATTTGTAATATCTGCATTGTCAAATTGGGTTACCTGTGGAATGTTGGACCAAGAGTTACTCATATTTTTAGCTGTTGCTAATTTAATTTTATTTAATTTTATTGATTCGGTAGGTCCCCATTTGGAATAATCTTCAATAGGATTTAATTTTTTATTTCCTTTTGTTGATATATCATTTAAGATATCATTTTTGAATATTGCAATTTCATCTTTTAAAATTTTCTTTAATTCATCGGGTTTAATCGATGAATTATTGTTGGTAAGATTTACATAAGCTAAAACATCATTTTTACTTATTCTTCCTTTTTCTCCAGTGCCTGAAACTAAATTAATATCACATCCAAGCTCTCTAGCTAATTTTCTTGTTGATGGACTTGCAAGAACACTTGTTGTAGATTCCTCTTTTATTGGATTAGAAATTATAGGCTGATCTTTATGAGTATTAGATACTATTTGCTCGTTTTTATTATTAATTTTTTCTTCTTCTTCATTAACAATAATCTCGTTTGAAGGTTTATCTAATTCCTCTTTTGAAGGCATTTCATTTGGTTCTTCATCTGTTTCACTATCATTAATATCTATAATGTGATGATTAGGTGAGATATTATCACCACTTTTAACATAAATTTTAGAAACAATTCCACTGTAATCAGATGGAATTTCCATTGATGCTTTATCAGTTTCTAAAATTAATATAGATTGATTTTTTTCAATAGATTCACCTTCCTTGACAAGGACATCACGTATTTCTACATCATCTATGCCTTCTCCAAGCTCTGGTAATAGAATTTTTTTCATATTTAGCGCTTTAAAGGATTTATTTTATTTGAGTCTATTTTATATTTATTAATTAGTTCTGATACCATTTTAACTTTTACCTTATCTTGTTTGTATAAAGAATTCATTGCAGCTAAAGCTATGTGGAATTTATCAATTTCAAAAAAATCTCTAAGCTCATCTCTAGTTCCACTTCTTCCAAATCCATCAGTTCCTATTGAAGTAAAATCACAATTAACATATGGAGAAATCTGCTCAGCTACTAATTTAACATAATCAGAGCATGCAATGACAGGACCATTTTTATTAATTAGACATTCATCTATGTATGATGTTTGGTTAGTTTTTTCAGGATTCAATAAATTCCATCGATTTACTTCTTCTGCATCTTTATGAAGCTCACTGTAGCTTGTTACACTCCATATGTCTGATTCAACTCCCCAGTCATTTTTTAAAAGCTTAGCAGCAGCTATGACTTCATTAAGAATTGGGCCACTGCCTAAAAGTTGAACCTTTAAATTTGAATTATCTGATTCTTTGATTTTATACATTCCCTTTATAATACCATTTTCAATATTATCAGGCATTTTAGGCTGAACATAGTTTTCATTTTCTAGAGTTAGATAATAAAAAATATCTTTATTTTCTTCATACATTTCTTTTAAACCATGTTGAATAATTACAGCAATTTCATATGCATATGCTGGATCATATGCTTTTAGATTTGGAATGGTTGATGCTATTAAATGACTGTGTCCATCTTGATGTTGCAGCCCTTCGCCATTTAAAGTTGTTCTACCAGCTGTTCCACCAAGAAGGAATCCTTTGGTCCTCATATCTGCTGCAGCCCATATAAAATCTCCAATTCTTTGAAATCCAAACATAGAATAATAAATGAAAAATGGAATCATAGGTTGTAAGCTATTAGAGTATGATGTTCCAGCTGCAATGAATGATGAAATAGCTCCTGCTTCATTGATTCCTTCTTCTAGAATTTGTCCATCTGTTGCTTCTTTATAGTATAAAAATTGATCAGAATCTACAGGATCATATTTTTGTCCAGCATGTGAGTAGATTCCAATTTGCCTAAAAAGCGGTTCAATGCCAAAGGTCCTTGCTTCATCTGGAATAATTGGTACAATGTTTTTACCAATTTCTTTGTCCTTAACAATCATTGTTAGAAATCTAACAAATGCCATGGTGGTTGATATTTGTCTGTCATTCGATCCACCTAACAGCTCTTTGAAATTTGAAAGAGGAGGTATTAATAATTTTTTATTATCTGTAAATCTTTCAGGAACGAATCCTCCTAATGCTTCTCGACGCTCTTTTAAATATTTAATTTCCTCACTATTTTCACTAGGTTTGTAAAATGGCGCTAGGATACAGTCTTCATCTTTTATGGGGATATCAAATTTTGATCTAAAATTTAATAATTCTTGCTCATTTAATTTTTTTTGTTGATGGGTAACATTTCTTCCCTCACCAGACTCTCCCAATCCATAGCCTTTTATTGTTTGCGCAAGGATTACTGTTGGCTGACCTTTATGCTTTACGGCCTCTGAATATGCTGCATAAACTTTTTCAGGATCATGTCCTCCCAATCTTAGCTCTCCAAGTTGTTCATCAGTTAAATGTTCAACTAATGATAATAGCTCTTTAGACTTTCCCCAAAAGTTTTCTCTAAAATATTTTCCACCTTCAACTGTATATTTTAATTGATCACCATCAACTAATTCATCTAACCGCTCTATTATTAAATTATTTTCATCTTTTTCAAAAAGTGCATCCCAATCTGAACCCCATATTACTTTTATGACATTCCATCCTGAACCTCTAAATGCTCCTTCTAATTCTTGTATTATTTTTCCGTTCCCTCTAACAGGACCATCAAGTCTTTGTAGGTTACAGTTAACAACAAATATTAGGTTGTCTAAGGACTCTCTAGCTGCAAAAGTTAGAGCGCCCAATGATTCAGGTTCATCCATTTCTCCATCTCCTAGAAATGCCCAAACTTTTCTATTTGATGTATTTGCTAGTCCTCTATCTTGCAGATAATGTAAAAACCTTGCTTGGTAAATACTCATTATGGGTCCAAGACCCATAGATACTGTGGCAAATTGCCAAAAATTAGGCATCAGCCATGGATGAGGATAAGATGATAGTCCATTTTCACTTAACTCTCTTCTAAAATTAATCAAGTGTTCTTCGCTGATTCTACCTTCTAAGAAAGCTCTAGAGTAAATACCCGGTGAAACGTGTCCTTGAAAATATACTAAGTCTCCTCCATTTAGATTTTTACCCCTAAAAAAATGATTAAATGCAACTTCATATAGAGTTGCTGATGAAGCATAAGATGAAATATGTCCACCAATTCCATTATTATTTCTGTTTGCCCTTACAACCATTGCCATGGCATTCCATCGGACAAGAGACTTTATTTTTCTTTCAATAGATAAATTTCCCGGATACGAATCTTGACTATTAGCTGAAATAGTATTAAGATATTCTGTATATGGAGAAAAAGGAATTTTTACACCACTTCTTCTTGAAAAATCAATTAACTTTTCAATTATAAAGTGAGTTCTTTCTGCTCCTTTTTCATCAATAAGTGCATTTATTGAATCAATCCAATCACTTGTCTCTTGAGGGTCTGTATCTAATATATTTTTATTGTAGCTCATTTAATTATTTAATAGCATGTTAGTTAACTTATCCCATCCATGAATTTCAAGTAGAGAGTTCATATATTGATATCCTTTTCCATAAATTGGATCATCATTATTTTTCATAGATGAATTTAGAACTTTAGCTAGTTCTAAATTATAATTATCATATACTAAACCAGATCCAAGGTTGCAAAAACCTTCTAATTTACTTTTATTTAGTTTTATGTTGTTATAGTCTATCCATACATGCAATAGTTCGTGAGCAAGAACTGCTTCAAATTCTAATTGATTTAGCCCCCAAAGAATTTCAATGATATATTCTTGATTATTAAAATATGTATATCCCTTTATTGATTCTTTACTATGTTTTGATATTGAATAAGTAGATGCTTGTAAACTTGCCCTATCAACTAAATTGATAGAAAAAAGTTTGTCGTTTAAAGATAAATTAATATCATCAAACATTTTTAAAACATTTGTTGTTGACTTTATTTTTAAATCTTCTGAATTAATCATGGAATGACTACATAAATTACACATATGTCGACCATCATTAAATTTAAACCCTCCTCCTGTTAATTCCTTGCTTATTATTCTTGAACAAGTATTGCAGTGGATACCATTTTTTAGATGCTTAGCATGGAATTTATTACCCCATGCATCAATATAATATTCATTTAAAATGACTTCATTGCAGATATCACAATAAGTTCCCATGGGTTCTGAGTTTGGAAATAAAAGAGTAAAAAAGATAAAAAATCTTGCAATCATGATAATTTTAATATTTTCATAGATACTAATATTATAAATTACTAGACAAATAATCATCAATAATTAATGAAAATAGCATTTTTAACATCTGGAGGAAATGCGCCTTGTTTGAACTCTAGTATTGGGCGTCTACTTTCTAATTTTTCGAATTCAGACTTTAATTTCTCTGCAATAGGGTATTTAAATGGATTTACAGGACTATTACGAGGAGAGTCCATTGAATTGCCCTTGGATTTAACTGCTAATCAAGCAGACTCTTTCTATATTTATGGAGGTAGTTTCATAGGTAATAGCCGAGTAAAGTTAACTAATATAGCTGACTGTATTAGTAAAAAATTAATTAGTCCCAATGAAATACCTCTAGAGGTAGCAGCAAATCAATTAATTAAAGATAAGGTAGATATATTATTTACAATTGGAGGTGATGATACTAATACCACGGCTAGAGATCTTCAAAATTATATTAATGAAAAAAATATAGAAATCACGGTTGTGGGTATCCCCAAAACAATTGATAACGATATATATCCTATTAAGAGAAGTCTAGGTGCATATACTGCAGCTTATCAAGGTGCTAAATTTTTTGAAAATATTGTTAATGAAAATTTCATGGGTAAAAGACATCTTATCGTTCATGAGGTCATGGGCAGGAACTCGGGGTGGCTAACAGCTTATACAGCAAAACAATATTATGAGATTTCCAAAAATAAAAAAATATCTATAGGTTCATGTTTTGATTCTAGGAAATATGATATTCATGGAATATATGTCCCTGAAAGAGATGTTAACATTACCTCAGAGATTGAGCGTCTTTCAAAATTATTAGAAGATATTGGATGTATAAATTTGTTTGTTTCTGAAGGTGCTTTTTTAGATCAAATTTCTCAACAAAATGAAGAAAAAGGCCAGTCTTTTGAAAAAGATGCATTTGGTCATATTAAGTTAGATTCAGTGAATGCAGCTAAATGGTTCGCATCTACTATATCAAAGTATATAGATTTTGATAGAATACTAATTCAAAAAAGTGGTTATTTCGCAAGGTCGGCATCTCCTAACAAAGAAGAATTAGAATATATTTTCAAAATTTGTGATTTTGCCTATGAAAGTGCGATTAAAGGTAAAAGCGGGGTTTCAGGCATAGATGAACGTCAGGATGAAATGCAATGCATTGACTTCAATGATATTAAGGGAGATAAGGGGTTGGATGTAAAATCAGATTGGTTTCTTGAATTAATTGATTCGGTTGAGTCTTGAACAGTATTTTAGAATATAAAAAATATTTTATTAGAGCTACTGAGAATGCTGCTATTGCATGCGCGCAATTAAGAGGCTGTAAAGATAAAAACAAAGCTGATCAAGCAGCTGTTAATGGAATGAGAGTAACGTTAAAGGATTCTCCTGTAGACGTTAGGGTTGCAATTGGTGAAGGTGAGATTGATGAAGCTCCGATGCTATACATCGGAGAAAAACTGGGTACTAAAATTAAAGATGATCAGATTCTGTCTTTAGATATAGCAGTAGATCCACTTGAGTGTACAAAAAATTGTGCAAATAATTCTCCAAATGCTATGACAGTTATGGCTGTATCAGAAAGAAATCATTTATTTAGAGCTCCAGATACATATATGAATAAGTTAGTAGTTGGGAAAATATCTAAGGATGTAGTTTCATTGGATTATAGTATAAAAGAAAATATCTCAAATATATCTAATGAAATGAACAAACCAATCAAAAGATTAAAAGCAATAGTCCTTGATAGAGAGAGAAACCAGTATATTGTTGATGAATTAAATGAATTGAATGTTGACTTGGAAATGATTTCAGATGGTGATGTGGCAGCATCTTTGCGCGTAGCTACGGGTGAGGCAGATGTTTATATGGGAATAGGCTCTGCACCAGAGGGCGTTATAGCAGCAACTGCAGTAAAAGGGCTTGGAGGTTTCTTTGAGGGAAGATTACATTTTCATACTAAAGAAGCACGAGAAAGAGCATTGTTGATGTCAGATTATAAGGTAGATGAAAAAATTAATATGGATAAATTATGTTCATCAACAAATTCTATATTTGTGGCAACCGGAGTATGTGATGGCTGGATACCAGGTGTCTCTTTTGATGGAGATATTGCTACGACTCAATCATTTATTATTGATGTTGGAAATAATAAAATAGAAAAAATTAAAAACAAGTATTCAGTAAAAGATATAAATGAATATATTTTAAAAGGAGTGAAATAAAATGAATGAGCAATTGTTAATGAAAACTGCATCAGATATGGTTAAAAAAGGCAAGGGGATATTAGCTGCAGATGAGAGTACACCAACTATAGGTAAGAGATTTTCCCAGATAGCGGTTGAGTCAACTTTTGAATCAAGAAATGAGTATAGAGATATGCTTTTTACGGCTGATAAGATGGAAGAATATATTAGTGGTGTAATTATGTATGATGAGACTTTAAGGCAATCAACAACTTCCAATGATAAAACTCCTTTTACCAAATTATTATCAGATAAAAATGTTCTTCCAGGTATAAAAGTTGATACTGGAGCAAAGAATCTAGCTGGTGCTCCAAATGAAAAGATTACTGAGGGCTTAGATGGATTGAGAGAAAGATTAGTTGAGTACTATGAAATGGGTGCACGCTTTGCAAAGTGGAGAGCAGTAATTACAATAGGGGATAGTATTCCTTCCGATCACTGTATTGTTGCGAATGCACATGGACTTGCTAGGTATGCGTCTCTATGTCAAGAGTCTAACATAGTCCCTATTGTTGAGCCTGAAATTTTAATGGATGGAGAGCATAATATTGATACTTGCTATGAAGTAACCAATAAAACTTTAGATTGTGTTTTTGATGTGCTTAAGCTTCATAATGTTATGCTTGAAGGTATAGTTCTAAAACCAAATATGGTTATATCAGGCATGGAATGTGATCAGCAGGCAAATGTGGATACTGTAAGTGAAATGACAGTAAATGCTTTGAAAGAGAATGTTCCTTCTGAGGTTCCAGGTATTGCTTTTTTATCAGGTGGACAGTCTAGCGATGATGCTACATTACATTTGAACTCTATGAATAAAAACAATGTAAGCTTACCTTGGAATTTAACTTTTTCATATGGAAGAGCACTTCAAGCTGACGCCTTAATTGGTTGGGGTGGAGAAAATAGAGAAAAAGGTCAAGAGGCATTTTTAAATAGAGCAAAGAATAATGGATTAGCCTCCATGGGTATGTTATAGAAAAAAATGGTATAATTCTGGATTTTGTAAATTGTTTTAGTTGCTAAAATTCTATTATGATTCCTCCTACTGGCATTTGTTTGTATTGATAAGACATTTTATATGTTCCATCATCAAAATATACTCTTTGCCATTGATTATCTCTATTGAAGATGTTTTGTAGGTCAAGGAAAGTCGTCAAATTAATATTTTTAAAACTAAATCTTCTTAATAACATTATATCAAGTCTACTATAGTAATCACTCCTATGACTATTTAGCTCTATATTGCTATCAATATACCATTTTCTATAATAAAAATTATATTTTTGGGGTGTAAAAGGCATGCCTCCTGAATATCTATATCTAAAGCTTATTTCAAACCTATCAGATGGCATTAGTGGAATCCAAGAGATCCAAGAAAATAATTTTGATTTCCTGATTTTGTTATACCATATTGAGTTTTCTAGGTTTACTTTATATCCTCCTACTAATGTAAAACTATTTCTTACATCATAGTCCCATGGATATGCACCACTCTTATCATCACGATAATCATCTGCAGTTGATTCTCCATATGAATAGCTGAGTGTACCATACCATTTGGAGGAAAACTTTTTTTGAATAAATAATTCGAGACCTTTTGCATTTCCTTTTCCTGTATCTGTGAAACCTAATCCCTGGTCAAAGGGATTACTTGTAATATCAGATATCATTACAGAGCGATTAAATATTCTCTTATTATAGAATTCTAAAGTTGCTTTTGTGTCACTTGATAAGAAGTATTCAATACCAATAATCATTTGTTTTGAATATGAATGTTGTAGCTTATTTTGATTTTTAGGGTTTAGGAATATCCAATAATTTGGAGTTTGATAATAATTTCCGAAAGCAATATTTAATTTTATTTTACTATTTATTAAAAAATTAAATCCAAGTCTGGGTGAAATTTTTGAAGTTTTATTATATGGAACGTTATCATATCTTAATCCAGTGGTTAAAGTCATCCTATTCAATGATACCTTTAATTGACTATATTGGGCATACTTCCAAAGTCCTCCTTCGTTTTCATTTATAAAAGCTGGATTTATGGGTGTATCGGTTGTAAATGGAGTAATGGTAAAATTATTGATTAAATTGGTATAGGATGGATTAGATTCAATTAAATCATAATAATTATCATAATTGATTAGGTCAGTTTGTTGTTCAAGATTTAGGTCAGGATAGTTATATGAAAATAAAGTATCTGCGTCAAGCTTCTCTTTCATTTGATATTGACCGTATTTGACATTTATTCCTGTACTAAATTCAAGTTTTTTATTTATTTTATATACTAAATCCCATTTCAAGAAATTGTCTGACTCCATATTCTCTCTATAAAAAAAAGTATCAATAAATGATTCTTCTATTTTATATACATCAGCCTTCCAATTAGTAAGAGTTTTTCCTAATGAAAAAAGATGGTAACCATTTTTGTTTAATAAACTTTTCAACGTTAAACCAGCCGTATATTGATTTCCATTATATTTTACATTTTCAGCTCCCCTTAAATCAGGTCTATTTTCATCTTTTATGTCTATACTATCTGTAGCTCCTACAAAGTTAAATATTAGTTTTTTTCTATCACTAATATTATAAGTTATTTTATGTTGAGTATTTGAGTATTCAGGGACAGAGGTTAATCCAGCCGATTTGATTAAATCTTTTATGAATGATTTTCTGTAGCTACTAATGTATGAAATCTTATCATTATATATGGGGCCCTCTATTAAAAAACCTACACCAGCCATGCTTAGTTCTAAATCAATTTCAAGCCTGTCACTGCTTCCATCTCTAAGTTGAATATCCATAACTGAAGATTGTTTATCTCCAAACTTAGCAGGGAAACCTCCGGCAAAGAAATCTATCCTTTCAACAAACTCAGTATTTATAATATTTACAGGTCCACCTCCAGTCCCTACTTCTCCAAAATGGTTTGGATTTGGTATTTCAAGATTATCAATTTGAAATAAATTTTCAGAAGGTCCACCGCCTCTAACGATAATCTCATTATTTTGATCTGTTGCAGTTATTACTGAAGGAAGAGAATGTACCATCATTTGTATATCATATACTCCAACAGGGTCAGAACGAATTTCTTCTCTATCTATTGTTTGCGTAGATATTATAGCATCTTTTGCCTTTTCAAAATAGCCGGCACGAACTTGAATTTCTTTTCCTTCGAGTGACTGTGGAACAAGCATGAATTTAATAGGAGATTGCCTATTTGAAGTTAGAGATACATTTACTTTAGAGAGCTTCGCATATCCTATCATTGAAGCAGTTATTGTATAATTATTTGATGGTATATTATCAATTCTAAAATTTCCATTTGCATCGGTAATTGTGTTTTTTTGAATTTCTTCAATTGTTATTATCGCACCAATTAAAGGTTGATGCGTGTCTTGGTCAATAGCTTTGCCTATAACAGAAGCAGAGTTGGCTAACACAAATTGAAGTGTAATTAAAGAAATTAAAACTTTGTTCATTAGAAATTTATTTTTGTTCGTTAGAAATTAATTTTTGAAACTCTTCAAAAGTAGCGATATGAAAAAAATTATTATAATTTATTGCAACTTTATTTACTGAGTTTCCTCTTAAAATAATTTTTGTATTTGATTTTAAGAAATGTTTGCAAAGAAGGTTTAGTTCCTGATTTATTTTTTTTAGATCTTTTATGTAAATTAATGAAACTAAAATAATATTTGGAGCGACTTTATTTGCCAACTCAATAAAGTCGTAAACTGGAAGATTTGCACCTAAATTATAAGTTTTTATATTATTTTGATTCATTATGGATTCAGCCATGTATAGAGGAAGATCATGTGAATCATCTGGTAAAGTAAAACAAAAGGAAATCTGTTTAGATTTTTTAGGTACAAAATCAAAATTTAAATTTGATAAAAACTTTCTAATTATCACAGTTGCCAAATGTTCTTGTGAGATTGAAATTTTCCCTTTCTCCCACGATGTACCAATTTTAGATAAAAGTGGATTTACTATATCATCAAAAATAAAATATAAAGGGTAGCCCTTAAGAATAAGTGAATTATTAACTGCTAAAAACCTGGATTCATTACCCGAAATAGTGCTTCTATACAAATAGTCAATTATTATTTTAGTATCATTAGATTCAATTGCATCTATAACTTTCTTGTTTTTACCAATAAGTGAGCTAAGCTTGATGTTTGATGAATGTTTTTTGTTTTTTGTAAGAAACTCTCTGAGGTGATTTAAGTGAAATTTCCGATGTCCTCCATGAGTTTGTTGACAGCTAAGTTTGCCTGAGTCTGTCCATCGTTTAATCGTAGAAACATTAACACCAATAATTTCTGCAACTTGATTTGAATTATATGTAATCATACTTTTTAATCTATAAAAACATGACATCCTTATGCAAGTAAAATATGAGCGATTTGAGCGTTTATACTTGCTTTAATACTATATAAATTTTAATTTATAAGATGAAAAGTGTTACAATAATAGGTGGTGGGTTATCAGGATTATCAGCTTCATGTTATCTTGCAAAGAAAAATTATAAAGTTACTATTGTTGATAAAAATAATAGTATGGGAGGTAGGCTTAGTTCATTTGAAGTAGATGGTTTTACTTTTGATATGGGACCTTCTTGGTATTGGATGCCTGATATTTTTGAAGATTTTTTTAATGATTTTGATAGAGATATAAATGATTACTATAAACTTGAACGCCTTGATCCATCATACAAGTTTTTCTTTGAAGATGGTAATCTCGATATATCCAAAGATTTTGATGATCTATGTAAAATTTTTGAAGATTATGAGCCTGGTTCATCATTGCAACTTAAAAATTTTATTAATGAAGCTAATGTGAAATACCAAATATCAATGAAAAATTTCATTGAAAAAGCAAATATATCATTGAAGGAATATCTTTCATTTTCCGTAATTAGATATTTTAGAACTCTAACATTAACAAAGCCACTACGTAAACACATAGCATCTTATTTCAAACATAAAAAGTTGAGAAATATACTTGAATTTCCATCAATGTTTCTTGGTGGCAGTCCCCAAAATACCCCTGCGCTATACAGCTTAATGAATTATGCAGATATTGTAAACGGTACATGGTACCCTAAGGGTGGTATGATAGAAATCACCAAAGGGTTCATAAAATTAAGCAAAGAACTTGGAGTTAATCATGTATTAAATGAGGATATAAATAGTATAAATGTTACACATAAATCTATTGATTATGCTAGTTCATCATCTTCCAAATATAAATCTGATTTTTATATTTGTTGTGCTGAATATCCTCATGTTCAAAAAAAATTACTACCAGAAAAACATAGGTCTTACAGTTCAAATTATTGGGATAGAAAAAATGTAGCTCCTTCATCATTAATTTTCTATCTTGGATTATCCAAAAAAATTCCAAATTTAGAACATCATAATTTGTTTTTTGATGAAGATTTTGATACTCATTTAGACGAAATATTTAATAAAAAAATATGGCCTGAGAACCCTCTTTTTTATGTTTGCTGTCCTAGCAAAACAGATGAGTCTGTTGTTCCTAATCAAGAATCTGAAAATCTATTTATATTAGTTCCGATAGGACCTGGATCGCAAGATAATGATCGTATTCGTGATAAATATTTTGCTCAAATTATTAGACGCATTGAGAACAAGGTTGGATTATCAATAAAAGATAATATCATTGTTAAAAAGTCATTTTGTGTAAAAGATTTTAAATCAAGATATAATGCTTATAAAGGAAATGCTTATGGTCTTGCAAATACATTATTTCAGACGGCTATATTCAAACCAAAAATAAAAGATAAAAAAATAGAAAATTTATACTATAGTGGTCATTTCACTGTACCTGGGCCAGGTTTGCCACCAGCTATAATTTCAGGAAAAATTGCAGCAAAAGAAATCATTAAGGAAAGTAAAATATGAAATATTTATATGATGATGTCTCAAACAAAATCTCAAAGATAATAACTAACCAATATAGCACATCTTTTTCATTTAGTTCTAGATTGTTAGGTCAAAATATACGACCTGCTATTTATTCTATTTATGGTTTAGTGAGGTTAGCAGATGAAATTGTAGACTCCTTTCATGGATATGAAAAAGAAGCAATGCTTGCAGAATTAAGAGAAGAATATAATAAATCAATACAAAGAAAAATTAGTATTAATCCTGTTCTAAATTCATTTCAAAAAGTTTATCATGACTATAATTTTGAACCTTATTTAGTAGATAAATTTTTTGATAGTATGGCAATGGATCTAAAGCCTAAAGATTACAACAAAAGTCTTTACAATCAATATATCCATGGTTCTGCTGAAGTTGTTGGGCTTATGTGTTTAAAAGTTTTTGTAAAAGGAAATCGTGATAAATATACAAAACTCAAAGATAGTGCTATTAAGTTAGGTGCTGCCTTTCAAAAAGTTAATTTTCTAAGAGACCTAGAATTTGATAATATCCAATTAGGTAGAACATATTTCCCTGATTTAGATTTAAATAACATGACAAATGTTGAGAAAAATAAAATAATTAATGATATTGATAAAGATTTCTCAGAAGCTTTGGTTGGATTAAAAAAATTAGATAAAGATTCATTTTTTGGCGTATATGTTGCTTTTAGATATTACAAAGAATTATTAAAAAAAATAAATAAAGTAAACCTGTCAAGATTAAGAAATGAACGAATCAGAATAAGTAATTTAAGAAAATTTAGCCTAGTTCTAAATTCAGCAATTAAATCTAACCTTGGTTTATTAAGATAAAATTCAATTAATGATATTAGATTCTTTATATTATTTATCAATTATTTTTCTATCGATTATTTTCATGGAGATAGTAGCAATATTTACTCACAAATATATAATGCATGGTATAGGTTGGGTTTTCCATAAGTCACATCATCAAAAACGTAAAAGTCTGTTTGAGCTAAATGATATATATTTCATTTTTTTTTCCTTGCCATCCATTTTTAGTATAATTTGGGGTCTGCTTTATTATAATTATTTATTATTATCTATTGGAATCGGAATTATGCTCTATGGAATGATTTATATGTTTTTGCATGACTTGGTCGTACACGGAAGATTTGGATTTAATAAAAAATTTAAAAATTCATATTTTGCAAAAATTAAAAAGGCACATATGAAACATCATAAGACGAAATCTAAACATGGAGCTACTAATTTTGGATTTATTTCATATAGATGAGTTATTACCTAAAGATTTTAATTTTATCAACTTTAGTACCAATTATTTTTTCTTTTCATCCCAAAGTTAAATTTTACATTCATTATAAATCAATACTTAGGGCAACTTTATTAGCATCTTCAATATATATCTTATGGGATATTATTTTTACAAAATTAGGTGTTTGGGGTTTTAATAAACAGTTTTTAAGTGGTTTTTATATGTTAAACCTTCCAATTGAAGAGATTCTTTTTTTTCTATGTATTCCTTTCTGTTGCCTATATACTTATCATCTTGTAGAGAAATTTAATATTTCATTTTTTAAATATATTAATTTGAAAAAAGTAAATATATATATTCTTTTCGTTGTATTAGTAGTTGGATTAATAAACTATACAAAGCTATATACATTCATTTGTTTTATAACGTTTTCGTTAGTGTTGTTTATTGTAAATAAAAGTACTATCAATATTAATTTTTCATTTTTTTACACGACGCTTATTTTAGTTATAATTCCATTTTTGATTATAAATGGTGCTCTAACAGGTATGTTTTTTGACCAAACTGTTGTTTGGTACAATAATAATGAAATATTAGGTTTCAGGATTTTTACAATTCCGATAGAAGATGCATTTTATGCTCACCAGTTAATTTTATTGAACTTGTTTTTTTATAAGAAATTTAGTGCTTTAAATACAAAAAATTAGCTACCAGATTATCTATTTGGGATAAATGATTATTTCTTCAATTTTTCTTGATGATGATTTTTTGATTTCTATTTTTCCTATTGGTAAAAAAAGATTCTCACCTTGGTTAGGAATCCTTTCAATCTCTGAAATAATATACCCTGCAAGAGTTTCATAATTACCAGGTGGGATTAAGTTATTAAACAGCTTGTTGAATTCATCACATTCAATTTTAGCATTTGTTGAAATTGCACCATCATCATTAATTTTACTTTTTATTTTATCATGATCAAATTCATCTTCAAATTCACCAAATAGTTCTTCAAAAATATCCTCTGCAGTTATTAGTCCAGATGTACCACCATGTTCATCAACAACTATAGAAATATTTGAATTTGAACTTTGGAAACTTGACATTATATCAGATATGTTTTTAGTGAATGGTATTTTATTTACGGGTTTAATTATTTCATTAATACTATCAGGGTATTTAAATAAGTCATATAAATATATAACTCCAACTATAGAATCAATACTATCTTCGTATACAGGTAGTTTAGAATGTCCAGAGTCTATAAAAGTATGAAGTATTTCTTCTAAACTAGAATCTTTGGATACCATTGAAAGCTTTGTTCTTGGTGTCATGACTTCATAAGCTGTATTTTCACCTAGAGTGAATACATTTGATAGCATTTCTTTTTGCTCATCTTCTATTTCAATGGATTTATTTACATGTTCATAAACATGCTGTATATCATCTCTAATATAGTCGTGATCTCTACTTTTAAAGATAGAGTCATCTGAATTAATATTTAAAAAAAATTTAGATGTCTTATATATTGGTGCTAAAATAATACCAATAGTATAAAGTATAGGTGAAATTATTAGTAAAGTTGCATTACTAAATTGTCGAATAATTGATTTTGGAATTATTTCAGCAAACAATAATATCAAAATAGAAATTATAATAAAAATACTTTCTTCTGGGAGAATGTTTGAATTTACTAAATATATTGTAAGGAATGAGGTCGTAAGCATATTTGCAATATTATTTCCAACTAAAATGCAAAATAAATAAAATTCTTTATTATCAATTATTAGGTTAGCAATTCTAGACAAACGCAACTTTTGTTTTACCCAAACATCTATTTGTAGTTTGTTTGCTGAAATTAATGCTATTTCAGATGAAGAAAAGAATATTGATAAAATAATTCCTGTTATTGCTAAGAATAAAATGTCCATTATCTTAAATTTAATAAATAAAATGGTACAGACTACATATCTTTATGAAAAAAACTAATATTATAACTGAATCACAAAATCAAAATTCTATTGATATAGATACAAAAAATGTCTCTGAAATTGTTCAAATTTTTCACAATGATAATAAAGCTATTTTAGATGGACTGGAAGAATCACTTGATGATATAAAAAATGTTGTTAATCTAACGATATCCTCTTTGATATCTGGAGGAAGATTACTTTATGTTGGAGCAGGGACCTCTGGTCGTCTAGGAGTTCTTGATGCTTCCGAGTGTAAACCGACATTTAGTGTTGACAAGGAATTGGTTCAAGGAGTTATTGCAGGAGGAGAAAGAGCTCTAACCGAATCTGTAGAAGGTGCAGAGGACAAGATTGATGAGGTAAATAATATAATTAATAATAAAAATATTTCATCAAAAGATATCATAATAGGTATCTCATGTAGCGGTAGTGCGCCATTTGTTTTAGAATTCTTAAAACTTTCTCACAAAATTGGTGCTACAACAGTACTTATTACTTTTAATAATGTAGATAATATTAAATATGTTGATAAAATCATTAAAACTTATGTTGGTCCAGAAATAATTTCAGGATCAACAAGAATGAAAAGTGGCACAGCAACCAAAATGATATTAAATATGATTAGTTCAATAACAATGATAAAGCTAAATAAAACATATGGAAATTATATGGTTGATTTAAATGTAGTAAATAAAAAATTAGAAAAAAGAGCAATTAATATTTTGAAAGCATTAACTGATTTAAATAACTCTGAAGCTCAAATAATACTAAAAAAATCAGAAGGAAAAGTTAAAAATGCTATAATAATGAATAATTTAAAAGTTTCATATCATGAGTCTATTAGATTAATAGCAAAATATAATGGAAATCTAAGATTGATTCTTAGTAATGATAATAATTAGATATAGATGAATATTCTTGGAATAATGTCTGGTACATCATGCGATGGTCTTGATTTATGCAACGTAAAAATAGATATAAATAAAGATTATAATTTTAATTATGAGATATTAAACTTTTTTACTATTCCGTTTTCTGATATTGAAAAAAAATTTATTTTTTCATTAAGAAACCATGACAATTATACTAATAAAGAAAATGAAGTAGAATTAACTAATATTTTTATTAACAAAATAAAAAAGTTTTGTTCTAATTTAAATCAAATTGACTATATTGCCTGTCATGGACAAACTGTTCTACACATAGATAAAAAAATATCTATTCAGTTATTTGATGCTAAATATTGTTTTGAAAAATTAGATATACCTATTATTTATAATTTTAGAAATAATGACATTAAATATGGAGGAACTGGTGCACCTCTTATGCCATTTTTAGATTGGCTGTTATTTTCAAATAAATCTGAAGATATTGTTACTTTAAATATTGGTGGAATAGCAAATATTTCTCACATACCAAAATCTGGAAAAAGAGATGAAGTTTTAGGCTTTGATGTAGGACCTGGAATGTGCCTAATAGATTTAGCTTCTAAATTACTTTTTGATTCTGAATGTGATTTCAATGGTCGACTTTCAGATAATGGAAAAGTAATTGAGGATCTTTTAAATGATCTTTTAAGTATAGAATTAATTAAATCTTCACCACCAAAATCAATGGATATAGTTGATTTTGATAAAAATCTTATGAATAAAATTTTAAATAAATTTCCCAAAATCAATGAAAGAGATTTGCTTAGAACTCTAGTTCAAACTACTATAGAAAGTATTGATTATAATATTTCTAAATATCTTAAATTAGCTGATAAAAGTTTTGAGCTAATTTTTAGTGGCGGTGGTACAAATCATCCTATTGTTAAATCAAGTTTCATAGAAAAAGGTTATAATGTTAAAATGATTTCTGATTACGGTATTGACTCATCTATAAAGGAAGCTTTATTAATAGCAGCTTTAGGTGCTTGTAGAATTAATAATTTGACAAGTAATATGCCTAAAGTTACAGGAGCTTCATCAAAATGTTTATTAGGAGATGTTTATGCAGGTTGAATTAATTAAAAATATATTTAGAGCATATGATATTAGAGGTATTGTTGATAAAGAAGTAACCAATGACCTTGCATTAAGCATCGGTAAGGCATATGGTTCATTTTTAATTAAAAACAATAAAAAAACTATTGGTGTTAGTGGGGATGTAAGACTAAGTACAGAGTCTTTACTTGATTATTTAACTCAAGGTTTATTATCTACTGGTATTAATGTAATATCTTTTAATAAACTTCCTACCCCAATTAGTTACTACAGTCTTCATAATGATAATCTTAATGTAGATGCCGCAATACAAATTACAGGAAGTCATAATCCGTCAAACTATAATGGATTTAAACTCACATATGATGCTAAGCCATTTTACGGAGATGATATTCAGCTATTATATAATATGATATTGAATGAGGACTATATCCAATCTAAAGGAACTTTTCGCTCCTATGATATTATTTCAGATTATACCCAAATGATTGAAAGTAAAATAAAGATCAAAAATAGATTAAAAGTTGCTATTGACTGTGGAAATGCTGCAGGATGTATTGTTGCCCCACATCTATATGAAAAATTTAATATTGACCTTTACAAGCTTTATTGTGATATTGATGGTAATTTCCCTAATCATCATCCTGACCCAACTGTTGATGCAAACTTAGTAGACCTTCAGAATTTTGTTATTAAAAATAAATGTGATGTAGGAATTGCATTTGATGGAGATGCAGATAGAATTGTTGCTGTTGATGAAAATGGTGCAATAATTAGATCAGATATCTTAATATCAATCTTCTTATCAAAAATTATTAAAGATGGAGATTCAGTTGTTTATGATGTTAAGTGTTCAAAAGCACTTGAAGATATGATAAAGAAATTTAATGGAAATCCTGTTATGTGGAAAACTGGACATTCACTTATAAAAAATAAGATGAAACAAGAAAGGGCTAAAATAGGTGGAGAAATGAGCGGACATATTTTTTTCGCAGACGATTATTTTGGTTATGATGATGCTATTTATGTCGGTCTTAGATTGATAGAACTGTTGTCAAATCAAAATAAGAAATTAAGTGAAATCATTTCTGAAGTTCCTAAATATTTCTCTACTCCTGAGTTAAGATTTGATTGTAAAGATGATCAAGAAAAAATTGATATTATGAACCGTGTTTTTGACTATTTTTCATCTAAATATAGCTTTTCAGATATTGATGGTATTAGACTTAGCCTTGATGATGGATGGGCTTTGATTAGATGTTCAAATACACAACCTGTCATTGTATGTAGAATTGAAGCTTCTACTAAAAATTTATTAGATAAGTATGAAAAAATGGTAATTGAAAAGCTTTTATCATTTGGAGTAAAGACTAATGAACATATTTGATGACAAGATTAATTCATATAGAGATATTTTAGATTCTCATCTAATTGATATATATAAAACAGGTCCTGAATCCCTAAGCAAACCTATAAATCATACATTGTCTGGTAAAGGTAAAAGATTCAGGCCTATTTTAACATTAATAATTGCAGATATAAATAATGTCCCAATAGAAGATGCTATTTATCCTGCACTAGCAATAGAACTACTTCATAATTTTACTTTAGTACATGATGATATTATGGATAAAGATGTGTTAAGACATGGTATAGAGACTGTTCATGAAAAATGGGATGAGAATACTGCTATTTTATCAGGTGATGCCATGTTAGCAATTTCATTAAAATTACTTATGAGAAATAAGTCCATGAACAAGTTAGATTTGATACAAAAGTTTGTAAATGGATTACTCTCTGTATGTGAAGGTCAAGCTTTTGATATTGAATTTGAAAGTCGTAAAAACGTAAGTGTTAATGAATATAAACAAATGATTTATCTTAAAACTGCATATATGATAGGTCTATCAGCTCAGATTGGTGGAATTGTATGTAATCTTCCATCTAGTAAAACTGAAGATTTAAAGGAGTTTGGTGAATGTATAGGTATGGTATATCAAGTACAAGATGATCTCTTAGAATTGTTTTCTGATTCAAAATCAATGAACAAGAGCCTTGATAGTGATTTTGCATTGCATAAGAAAACTTTTTTATGGGTATCTACACCTCAAGAATTAAAACCTGAATTAAATATGATATTAGATAAATTTGAATTTGATAAAACAGGAACAATTAAGAGTCTCCGAAATTTTATGGTATCTAATAATATTAAACTCAAAGCTGAAAATTTTATAGAAGAAAATATACAAAAATCCAAAATGATCTTAAATGATATGGAAGGCAATGTTCAATTTTTAAGGTATTATAGTGATTTAATTTTTAATAGGGAGTACTAATATGAAAATGAACGAAATGATAAAAAGTTTTCCTGATCAAATTATTGATCAATTTGAAAATCTTAATTCATTAGACCTAAGTCTTCATAAGTTTTCTAATGTAAACAGTATTGTTATTGCTGGAATGGGTGGCTCTGCTATTAGTGGTGATTTAGTAAAGTTATTTTTAAAGAATGATATAGATGTTCCTATAACAGTTTTAAGAGATTATTCAATACCAAATTGGACAAATGAAAATACTTTATTTATTTTAAGTTCATATTCTGGGAATACTGAAGAAACATTATCATGTTTTGATTTAGCAGTTTCAAAATCAAGAAAGGTGATTTCAATCTCAACTGGTGGAAATTTAGAGACTGAATCATTGAATCATGAGGTTCCTATTGTTAAAATTCCTAAAGGATATCAACCTAGAGCAGCCTTGGGCTTTTCTCTAATTACTCTTTTGTGTGTATTAAATAAAATAAATTTAGTTAATTCTAATTTTATAGATAAAATTATTGATGCTACAAAATCACTGTATCAATATATGGATGAGTTCTGCACAAAAGAGGGACTTGCAGCATCTATTGCTAAGACTATAAATAACAGTATAATAGCCATTTATGGTGTTGAAAATAGTACGGACCATATAGCATCAAGACTTAGAGCTCAAATAGCTGAAAATTCTAAAATGTTAACATCTTTTAATGTCATTCCAGAGATGAATCATAATGAAATTGAAGGATGGAATAGTTTTCAGTTCAAGAATTTAAATAAAGTAGCAATATGGATATATGATGAAGAAGATAATCCTAGAATATTAGATCGAATAAAAATCACAACAAATTTATTAGAAAAAATTGGTGTAAATAATTTATTGATTAAAACCTCAGGAAAAAATTACGAAGAACGATGTCTAAAGTTAATTTACTTAAATGATTGGATCTCATATTATTTAGCAGTTGAAAATAATATTGATCCAATTCCAGTCAATCGAATTATGGAGTTGAAAAGTAAGCTTTCTTAGTATCTGAAATGAAAAGATTTTCTGTAAATAAGATTTCTTATTGCCAATCTAGTAAAGGATATACAATCCATCTTCAAGAGATAGGATCTGCTAACAATTTTTCTATATTAATAGGTAATTCGGAGGCACAATCTGTTGCACTTGCTTTGGAAGGAGTCCAGACTCCAAGGCCAACAACTCATGATATAATTATTGATATTCTTGATAGCTCAGATATTAAAATCAATAGAATTGAGATAAATAATTTTGAAAATGATGTATTCTTTGCAAGAATTTTAATAAAAAGTTATAATTTTGGAATTAAATCAATTGACTGTAAGCCAAGCGATGCAATTTCAATTGCTCTTAAGTGTAATCATCCTATTTTTATTAATGATGAAGTAATATATAGCATAAAAAAAAGTCAAGTAATGATAGATTCAGATTTTAACGCTATTTCTGAATATTATAAAGATACTAAATCTGACACATTACAAAAAAAATCAAATATTAATAGATTAACAAGAGCCTTAGATAATGCGGTGAGTAAAGAAAATTATGAAGTTGCAGCAAAAATTAGGGATAAAATAAAATTAATAAAGGATGCTTAGTTTAGTTAAACTTTTTAAACAATAAGCTAGCATTATGTCCCCCAAATCCAAATGCATTGCTTAAAGCATAATTAATATTTTTTTCAATTGCTTTGTTTGGTATATAGTTCAAATTACAATCGGGATCAGGAGTATTATAGTTAATTGTAGGGGGGAATATGCCAGTTTGTAAAGCCTTAATTGTTATTATTGCTTCAACTGCTCCAGCTGCTCCCAAGAGATGACCAAGCATAGATTTTGAAGAACTAACAAATAAATCATTAAACTCTTTACTAAATACTTTTTTAATAGCTAGCGTTTCTATTTTATCATTGAAGGGAGTTGAGGTTCCGTGAGCATTAATATAGTTAACTTCAGAACTGTTCACATTCGCACTTCTTAGAGCTTCAGACATTGCTTGAACAGCTCCAGCGCCGTCTAATGCTGGTGATGTGAGATGATAAGCATCAGCAGTTGCTCCATAACCGATAATTTCTCCTAGAATTTCAGCTCCTCTTTTCTTTGCATGCTCATATTCTTCTAGAACTAAAATACCTGCTCCTTCTGCAATGACAAAACCATCTCTTTCATTATCAAACGGCCGAGAAGCTAAATTATAATCGCTATTTTTTGTTAATGCTTTCATATTTGCAAATCCAGCTATAGATAGGGGGGTTATTCCTCCTTCTGTACCTCCAGTTACAATAATATCATTCATTCCATATTTAATACGATTAAAAGATTCACCAATCGCATGATTTGCTGATGCACAAGCTGATACAACTGCAAAATTAGGACCTTTAAATCCATATTTTATTGAAATGTGACCTGATACTATATCAAGTATCATTGAGGGTACAAAAAAAGGGCTTACTCTTTTTGGACTTTTTTGGAGCCTTGAATATTGTTCTTCCATAGTGTGAAGACCACCAATACCAGAACCAATTATAACACCAACTTTAGATTTTAGAGCATCATTTACTATATTTTCTTCAACAGCTTCTTTTGCGGCAAGAAGTGCAAAAGCAGAAAAACGATCTAATCGATTCAATTCTTTTGAATCAAAGTACTCATCTAGATTAATTTTTATTTCACCTGCAATTTTAACAGGATGATTAGTTGTATCAAATGAGGTTATAGAGGAAATACCAGATTTCCCATTAGTTATATTTTCGAAAAATGTCTTAGTTGTGTTACCAAGTGATGAGACAACTCCCATCCCAGTAATTACTACTCTTTTATTCACTTACTATTAACTTAACTTTTCGTTAATATAATCTACTGAACTTCCAACGGTATTTAGTTTTTCAGCATCTTCATCTGAGATTTCAATATCAAACTCTTCTTCAAACTGCATGATTAGTTCTACAGTATCCAATGAGTCAGCACCTAAATCTTCTATAAATCTAGCTTCAGTTGTTATCTTGCTTTCTTCAATTCCAAGCTTATCAATTATAATTTCTTTTATTCTTGTTAGATTATCTGACATGTACGAGCTCCTTTTTATTTACATTCCTCCATCAAGATTTATTATTTGCCCATTGATATATGAGGCTTCTTCACTTACTAAAAAATAAGCTAAATTAGCCACTTCAATAGGTTGTCCAAATCTATTAAGTGAAATTTTATCAAGTAATTCTTTTTTAATATTATCATTCAAAAGTTTGGTCATATTAGTTTCAATGTAACCTGGTGCAATTGAATTGATATTTATACCTCTTGAACCTAGTTCTTTTGCAAGAGATTTAGTTATTCCATCTATCCCAGCTTTTGAAGCAACATAATTAGTTTGACCTTTATTACCAATCTGGCCAACAATTGAGGAAATATTAATAATTTTTCCATATTTTTGTTTAACCATAATCTTTGAAACATATTTACATCCTAGAAAAGTACCTTTCAGGTTTGTTTCAATTACATTATTCCAATCCTCATTGGACATACGCATTATAATGTTATCTTTAGTAACTCCAGCATTATTAACTAAAATGTCTATTTTTTCAAATTTTAAAATTATTTCTTCTATGCAAATTTTGTAAGAATTAGGGTTGCTAACATCTAAATTGCAAGTCAATATCTCTACATTATACTTATCATTAAGATATTTTTTCTTGAGTTCCAATTTTTCTAAATCTCTTCCTAAAATTGCAAGATTTATACCATTTTTAGCAAATTTTTCACATATAGAGAATCCTATGTCACCATATGCTCCTGTTATAACTGCAACTTTATTTTCTAGGCTATTTAGCATATTGAATTTATTTTTGAAATACTATTAGCTTCATATGAACAAATTTCAGAGGAAATTCTTCTATTCATACCAATTAAAACTTTGCCGGGTCCACTTTCAATAAAATTTTTAGTTTTTGTTTCCATATTTAATATAGTTTCATTCCATTTCACTGGACTCTCAAGTTGTAAAATGAGATTTTCTTTAATTTTTTTAGCACTTTGATAAGGTTTTGCATCTATATTTTGGTAAATTGGAATTTCTGCATTGTTGAAATTTAGTGAATTTATAGCATTAGATAAAGCATCTCTTGCAAATTCCATTAATGGGGAATGATATGCACCTGAAACTTTTAGTTTTATACACTTAATTTTTTTGGATAAAGACTTAAAATTATCTATTGCTGAATTTACTTCAGATGTATCTCCAGATATTACTACCTGTGATTTAGTATTATAGTTTGCTACAACTAGAACCCCCTTAGCTAAACTAATAATTTGACTTATATCATTTTTTGAAGCATTTAAAACTGCTGCCATTGTTCCATCATTAGAATTGTTAGCTTTTTCCATTTCATTACATCTAAGTATAATAAGTTTCAGAGCGTCTCTGAATGTTAATACATTAGATGAAACAAGCGCTGCATACTCACCTAAACTATGACCAGCTACAGCTGTTGGAAAAATATTAGATTCTTTTAATATTTGATCAATAAGTATACTTAAAGTAAAAACTGAAGGTTGAGTATTTTTTGTTTTAATTAATAAATCTTCTGGGCCATTCAAACATATATCAAGCAGATCATATCCAATTAAATCGCTTGTTTCGTTAAAGAGTGTTTTAGATCGATCACTAATTAAAATATCCCTTGACATTCCAACAAATTGAGATCCTTGACCTGGGAAAATAAAATTATAATTTATCATTAATATAAGTCACATATCTATTCTGAAAAAATCAGATTTTCTTTAAGGTCTCTTTCAATTTTCTTTATAATATTTTTTTTAGATAGGGTATTGGCTAAAGATAGAGCACTATCAATTGATTTTTGACTAGAAGCGCCATGACACTTTAGTACAATACCTTTCACACCTAAAAAAGGACTTGCGCCATGAGATTCATAATTATAGTTATCAAAAATAGGATAAAGAGCATTTCTAATAAGTTCATTTTTTTTCAATTCATCTATTGAATTAATCCAATCATATAAATGCCCAGATAGTCCTTCGGTAAGTTTTATCATTATATTTCCTGAAAAGCCATCACATACAACAACATCAACTTCTTTTTCAAAAACATATCTTGGCTCAATATTACCAATGAACCCCTTTATATTTTTTTCAAATAATTGATAAGATTTTTGAGTTAATATATTCCCTTTATTCTTTTCAACTCCAATATTTAAAAGTCCTGTATTAATTATATCAGTGTTTTTTATATGCTTTGCATAAATTGATCCCATTATTGCAAATTGAAGTAAGTGGTCTGGTTTGACATCAGTATTTGCCCCAACATCAGTAAGGACGAAACCTCCATTTTTTGTAGGGAAATGAGTAGCAAGTGTTGGTCTTTTTATCTTATCTATTTTTCCTAAAACAAATAGAGACGTTGATAGTAATGCAGCTGTATTTCCCGCACTTACTACTGCATCAGCTTTTTTTTCTTTAACTAATTTTATTGATTGAACAATTGAACTATCTGGCTTTGTTTTAAAAACCATTGATGGCTTATTTTCACTCATTGTAATAGATTCAGAGCAATGATGAATCTCTATGTTTTTAGAATTAAAATTATGCTTTTTGAGCTGTTCCTTGATTAAGGATTCATCTCCAACTAAAATAATTTTACAGTTATGATTGTTATCAATGAAGTTTTTTGCACCTAGGATATTTGACTGGGGAGCATTGTCACCACCCATTACATCTAATGCAATTTTCATAGATTAATAAAGGCTATTGGTTGCTTTGAAGGATTTTACCTTTGTAGTACAAAACACCATCTACATAATAAGCTTTATGTCTTTGATGAACTGTACCAGTTTGCTTGCATGTATCTAAAGCTAAATTTTCTTTTGCCTTCCAGTGAGTTCTTCTCTTCCGGCCTCTTGTTTTTGAAATCTTTCGTTTTGGGACTGCCATTTTTTATTTAATGTCAGCTAGTGACATTCCTTTTTTATTTAAATAGGGAATAAGACCATATTTGTCAATAGTTTTAATACCATTTACAGATAATTTTAGTGTTACTGTTCTTCCTAATTCAGGAATGAAGTAACGTTTTTTCTGCATATTTGGATATTGTTTTCTCTTAGTCTTATTATTAGCCTTAGAGACATTATTTCCAGTCTTTGGTCTTTTCCCAGTAATTTTACAAATTCTTGACATTCTTTTTTTCCATATAAACTAATTTGGCCGTTAAGTTAAGAAAAATAATAGTAAGCATAAAACATTTTATTATTTTTTTATTTAACATTAACTGTCCACAAATCATTTACTTTAATCTTTAGAGCTTTCGAAATTTTCTCTTTATGTTTTTCTGCTTTAATTTTTGTGTTAAAAAAACCTGTTCTAACTCTCCAAAACATTGTTCCGTTATGCATATATTCTTCAATGTATACATCCTCAAATCCAAAATCAAATAATTTATTTGATTCACTTATTGCTTCGTCTTTAACCGGTTTAGCATAAACCTGAACAGTATAGTATGGTTTTTCCATAATTTTTTTCTGTCTTAATTCTTTTGATGGAAAAGTTGAAGGTTTATACTTTTTTTCAGATTTTGCAATGAAATCCATAGCTAAAAAGTTGAAATTTTCAACCGCGATTTCTTTTCCACTATCAGTTTGTATATTTAAAGTAATTTCGTATGCTCCAACTTCCAGGGGAGAAAAATAGAATATATTATCTTTAATTTCAAATTCAGGTACTAATTCAGCTTTTGAGATTGGAGCGCTCCACATGTAAACAAGATTGGGATTTTCAGGGTCACTAAATGTACTTTTAATATCTATAACATCCTTTACTTGTATTTCAATATATTCGTCATTTCCGCTACATCCGTAAAAGAATATGAAAGATAAGCTTAGTATTAAAGTTGTAAGTTTCATCTAAAAATCATTCCTTAAAAAAATAATTGGATTCAATAATTCCATTTTCAGCTGAATCAGATCCATGCACTGCATTATTGCCGGTATTGGTGCCATAAAGCGCTCTTATAGTTCCCTTGTCTGCTTCTTCTGGATTCGTTGCACCGATAACTTCTCTCCATTTTGCCACTGCATTTTCACGTTTCAATGAAAGGACAACACAGTTACCTGAAGACATAAACTCTACTAGTTCTCCAAAAAAAGGACGTTCTTTATGTACTTCATAAAAACCTTCAGCCTTCTCTTTTGTCATTAGAATCTGTTTCATCTCTTCAATAGTGAAACCTTCTTCAATTATTCTGTCAATAATTTTTCCAGCATAGCCATTTTTATATGCATCTGGCTTTACAATTGCTAAAGTTGTTTCCATTTATCTATTACTCCTAAGCTTTTTGTGTTAAAGATTCTTTCATTCTATTCCCAATCTCTGCAACAGACCTTGCGACAGAGATTCCACACTCAGCTAAAATTTTATTCTTAGCTTCAGCTGTTTCATCGCCACCAGATACTATTGCTCCCGCATGACCCATTCGCCGCCCTGGAGGAGCAGTCTGCCCAGCAATGAAACCAACTATAGGTTTTGTGACATTATCTTTAGCCCATAGTGCTGCTTCATTTTCCATTTGTCCTCCAATTTCTCCAATCATAACAATCCCATCAGTTTCAGGATCATTTTCAAATAATTCTAGAGCTGCAATCATATCTGTACCAATTATAGGGTCTCCACCTATACCTAGTGCTGTCGTCTGCCCTAATCCATTTTTAACAAGTTGATCAATAGCCTCGTAAGTTAATGTACCTGACTTAGATATTACTCCAACATTTCCTTTTTTGCAAATGAATCCAGGCATTATACCTAATTTGCATTCATCAACAGTAATAATTCCGGGGCAATTGGGGCCAATTAATCTTGAATTACTATTGTCTAACATATGCTTTACTTTTACCATATCTCGTATTGGAATCCCTTCAGAAATACAGATTATTAATTCTATCCCCGCTTCAATGGATTCTATCATTGCCCCAGCCGCAAATCGTGGAGGAACAAATATTATTGAAGCATTTACGTTATGATTATCTCTTGCTTCTTTGACTGAGTTATATACTGGAATATTATCAAGCACCGTATCGCCACCTTTTCCAGGTGTAACGCCTGCTAAAATATTAGTTCCATATTCTATCATTTGTTCAGAGTGAAATGTACCCTCTGATCCAGTAATACCTTGAACCACAACTTTTGTATCTTTATTAACAAGTATTGACATTGCTATCTCCTAATTTAGTGCAGCATCCACAACTTTATCTGCAGCATCCTGCATTGTTGTAGCTGGAATAATTTTTACTTCTGAATTTTCTAATATTTCTTTTGCCTCAATGGCATTTGTTCCTTCTAGCCTGACAACTACTGGAACATCTAAATTTAATTCTTGCACTGCTTGCACAACACCTTTTGCAACTCGATCACAGCGAACTATGCCTCCAAAAATATTTATTAAAATAGCTTTAACATTTGGATCCTTTAAAATTATTTTAAATCCATTTTTTACGGTATCTACACTAGCAGCACCTCCAACATCTAAGAAGTTAGCAGGTTCTCCACCAGATAATTTTATAATATCCATTGTAGCCATTGCCAGTCCTGCACCATTAACCATGCAGCCAACGTTTCCATCAAGCTTAATATAGTTAAGATTGAATTTTCCAGCTTCAAGCTCAGTTTCATCTACTTCGAAAGGATCTTCCATATCATTTACATCCGGATGTCTAAACATCGCGTTTCCATCAAAGTTAAATTTCGAATCTAAGGCAACCACATTATTGTCTTCAGTCTTAACAAGTGGATTTATCTCTAGCATGGTAGTATCTTTCTCTATATAACACTTGTAGAGTTTTTTAAATAGATCAGATACCTGTGAAAATAAATCATCCTTAAACCCAAGTCCATCCGCTAGAGTTTTAATTTGGTCATCATGGAGTCCTTGAATTGGATCAACCCAAACCTTTATGATTTTTTCAGGAGTTTCTTCTGCAACTTTTTCGATATCCATTCCACCTTCTGTTGAAGCCATTATAACATCTTGATTTTTTGATCTGTCAAGGGTTATTGCTATGTAGTATTCATGAGAAATATCAAATGCCTTAGTTATATATATTTTTCTTACTTTTTGCCCAGCTTCTCCTGTTTGAGGTGTAACTAGATTCATACCTAGGATATTGTTTGCTGATTCTACGGCGGAAGATTTATCTGGACAAAATTTTACTCCGCCTCCTTTTCCTCTTCCACCAGCGTGGATTTGAGCTTTTACAATGAATTGGTTACAGTTATACTCTTCAGCAACCCTATCAATTGTACTCTCTATATCCTCATTGTTATCTGTAACGAATCCATCCTGAATTGGGATGCCATACGATTTCAATATTCTTTTTCCTTGGTACTCATGTATTTTCATTAATTAATCCTTTGTGATTGTGGTTCCTGAATTTCCTTTAAGTGCGTCTTCTAATTTCTTAAGTGAAGTCAAGACTACTTTTTTCCCATAATGTTCAAGGAAATAAATTGCCGACTTAATTTTTGGCTCCATTGATCCAACTCCAAAATGTCCTTCTTCTAAAAATTTTTCAGCCTCACTAACAGTGCAGTGTTCTAGCCTCTTTTGATTTTCTTTATTATAATTTAAATAAACATTATCAACGTCTGTAATCATAAATAGCTCATCTGCTCTTATAATTCTACCAAGCAAGGCAGCTGAGTAATCTTTATCAATAACTCCATCAAGACCATGAAGGATTCCATCCTTATCATTGTAAGATGGGATTCCACCACCGCCACCAGCGATAACAATAGTTCCATAGTTTACCAGATGCTTTATTGATTTTCCATTAAAAATATAAAGAGGTTTTGGAGAAGGTACAACTCGCCTCCAAATATTAGATTCTTGTTCTTTTACAATCCATCCATGTTTTTCTGCTAATTCATGTGCAATTTTTTTATTGTACGACTTACCTATATACTTTCTAGGCTCTTTTAGTGCAGGATCATCTTTATCAACTTTAACTTGAGATATGATACTCACTACCTCTCTATTGGCATCTTCAGTATATAATGCATTTTGTAGCGATTGCTGTATCATATACCCAATTGCTCCTTGGGTATTTGCAACTAGCACACCAAGAGGGAGTGGGGGAATAACATCTTGAGTGAGTTCATTTCTTTGGAGTTCAGCACCTACTTGAGGTCCATTACCATGAGAAATACAAATGTTATAGCGCCTTTTTACAAATCCCATTACAGCCGTAAGACTTTCTCGTGTATGTGCAAATTGCTCATCAATCGTTCCTGATTCGTTTTTAGGACTGATAGCATTACCTCCTAAGGATATCATTACTGTTGGATTCTGCTGTCCCATAATTAACCTCTAACCAGTGGCATTGTCATACAACGGGCACCACCGCGACCCCTTGAAAGTTCAGAACCATTAATGCTAACTACAATTTTCTCATTATCATTAAAATTTCCATTTATAATTTCTTTTGGAGTGTAACCAGTATACCCACCATTTTGAATCAAATTTTCTATAGTTTTCTGATTTCGTTCGTATAAAAGAATCTTGCCTGGAGATACAGCGAGGGCATTTGATCCGCATGTCCATTGCTCACTCTGGCTGCAATTGAATAATGTTGCAGATTCATCAAATTCTTCTACAAGAGAACTGAGATTGTTCGAGGTTAGGCTTTGACCACTGAGATTAGAAGAATTAAATTTGAAATAGTTAACCGAATCTCCTGGATCATAAATAAGATAGCTATGATCATCAATTTTTGTTAGTACCGTATCGAGATGCATAAAAGTTCTTTTTTTAGGAAGGGATACTCCAATAACATTAGAAAATCCTTCTTCTAAAAAATAAGGTAAGAGCACTTGAACAGATTCTTTTTTTGTTCTTTCACTTAGTCCTATCATAACTGTCTTATCATCAAAAACCATGACATCTCCACCCTCAATTGTTAAGTCTGGGTATCTATCATGAAAGAAAACTATTTTATTTCCATTTAATGATGGATGATCTTTGAATAGACTACTTGTAAGAATATTCTCTTTATTACGAGCAACCTTAGAGTTCCAAGATACCACAGTTGTGGATCCAAACGAAAATGCTAGGTCTCTTGTAAAAAGAAGGTTTGGCACAATTTCATTTTCAGTCCATGGACTATGAAGCTGCTCAAATAATTCTTTGAATTGAATGCAGACCTTATCTCCTACTAGAGAATTTATCACCTGACACATTTCACGATGTTCTGCTATAGCTCTCTCAAGATAAATAGTATCATCCCATAGAAGGAAGTCTTGGTTTTCACAAAAAGTGTTTTTCTCAAAGTCAAAGATAAACTCATTTGTATTTTGTGAGTTAAGCAGATTCATTTCTAAGCCTGGAGTATGCACCAAAACCTTTTGAAGCGCTTCTACTTCTGACCTTATATTAGTATTGATTTTATTCATCTTCTCCCATGAATGGATATTTATAGTCTGTGGGTGGTTCAAAATTCTCTTTAATTGTTCTTTGAGATACCCATCTTATAAGGTTAAACATTGACCCAGCTTTATCATTAGTCCCCGAAGCTCGTGCGCCACCAAATGGTTGTTGACCAACAACTGCACCAGTTGGTTTATCATTGATATAGTAGTTTCCAGCAGAAAATCTTAGCTTTTTATTTGCAGATTGTAGTATTTCTTTATCATTACAAAAAATTGCTCCAGTAAGAGCGTATGGTGAAGTCGTATCAACAAGTCGCAGGGTCTCATCCCAATCTTCTGGACTATAAATAAATATGGTAAGGACTGGTCCAAAAATTTCTTCTTCCATCGTTTTAAAATGAGGGTTAGTAGTTAGTATAGTTGTAGGCTCTATAAAGTAACCTTTTGAATCATCATATTGCCCGCCAGTTATAATTTCTGCATCGTCTGAATCTTTTGCATAATCTATATATGATGTTATTGAGTCAAATGCATTCTGATCTATAACTGAATTAATAAAATTAGAAAAATGTTCTGGTGAGCCCATTTTGAGCTCATTAATTTGTGTAAAATACATTTTTTTGACATCATTCCATATCGTTGATGGAATGTAAGCTCTTGACATTGCTGAACATTTTTGCCCTTGAAATTCAAAAGCACCTCTTGTCATTGCAGTTGCTAAAGCTTGCTTGTTACATGATTCGTGAGCAATGCAAAAATCTTTTCCTCCAGTTTCACCAACAATTCTAGGATAAGATTCATAGTGGTTGATGTTTTCTCCTATATGCTTCCACATCCCTTGAAATACTCCAGTTGATCCAGTAAAGTGAATTCCTGCAAGCTTTGGATGTGCTAGTATCTGATTTCCAACTACAGCTCCACTACCTGGAAGCAGATTTATTACTCCATCTGGAAGGCCAGCCTCCTTAAATAGTTTCATCATGAAATGGGCTGGGTAGACCGTGCTTGATGCGGGCTTCCATATAGCTGTGTTGCCCATAAGGGCAGGAGCAGATGGAAGATTTGCGGCAATACTTGTAAAATTAAATGGAGTCACAGCAAATACAAATCCTTCCAGAGGTCTGTGTTCTGTTTGATTCTTTGTTCCTTCTGGCGAGTACATTGGTTGCTGTTTATAAATTTCGTCTGCATAGTAACAGTTGAAGTTCCAGAAGTCAATCAGCTCACACGCAGCATCTATTTCAGCCTGGTACGCATTCTTGCTCATGTTTAGCATTGTAGATGCATTAATAGTATCTCTATATGGTCCAGCAAGAAGATCTGCCATTTTTAGAAAAATTTTAGCTCTAAACTCAAATGATGTCTGACTCCAGTCATTCCATGCATCAAGTGATGATTCAATCGCCATTTTCACTTCTTTTTCACCGGCTTTATGATACGTACCCAGAATGTGAGCATGGTCATAAGGCTTTATGCAATTGCCAGTATTGCCTGTTTTAATTTCTTTTCCATCAATAATGATAGGAATTTCAACCTTCTTTGAAGAGAGTTCATTTAATTTTACTACCAAACTTTTTTTCTCTTCTGAATTTGGCGCATAATCTTTAATTGGTTCGTTTATAGGAACAGGTACTTTAAAGCCATTACTCATTACAGGGTCTCCATATTAAATCTTTTTTTTATATTGTAGGATGAAAAACAAACGTAAATTTAACTATACATTAATCCAAAAAATAGAATAAAATTCATATGAGTATATTAAAATCAATAAATCCTGCCAATGAACAAATGTTTGCTGAGTTTAAACAGATGAGTTTAGCCAAGGTAAAGCAAATAATTTTAGAATCCTCAAAAACTCAAAATCAATGGGCCGAACTTGATATTCAAAATCGAATTCAAATAATATCTAAAGTCAAAAAAATGATTTTGGAGAATAAAAGACGATATGCAGAAACCATAACCAGTGAGATGGGTAAGCCTATCTTGGAATCAATAGCAGAAATTGAAAAATGTGCTTCACTATGCGAGTACTATGAAGATAATTCTAAAAATTTTTTAAGAGATAAGTACCTTAAATCAAATGCAGTTACAAGTTTTGTATCATATGAACCTTTAGGTGTGATTTTTGGTATAATGCCCTGGAATTTTCCCTTTTGGCAAGTATTTAGATTTGTTGTGCCTGCAATTATTGCAGGAAATTCTACACTTGTTAAACATGCTCCAAACGTACAAGGTTCCGCCATTGCAATTGAAAAGATTTTCCATGCTGCGGGACTACCTAAAGAAGTATTTAGAATTTTAATGATTGATATTGATATTATCCCAGAAATCATATCAGATAAAATGATTAAGGCTGTGTCTTTAACTGGGAGCGAATTTGCTGGCAGTAAAGTAGCTGAATGTTCTGGAAAAAATTTAAAGAAAACCGTTCTTGAACTAGGAGGTGCTGACGCTTTCATTGTGCTAGAGGATGCTAATTTAGTAAAATGTGTAGATTCAGCAATTAAAGGTAGAATGTTAAATAATGGTCAAAGTTGCATAGCTGCTAAAAGATTTATTGTTCATGATAATATATATGAAGATTTTCTTGAAATGCTTAAGGACTCTGTATCTTCTTTAAAAGTAGGAAATCCAATGCTAGAGGATACAAAAGTTGGTCCACTTGCAAGGTTTGATATCCTGGATAAGATTCAATCACAGGTAGATGAATCAATTGCATTAGGAGCAAATTTAGTATATGGAGGAAAAAAAGTTGGTAATTTGGGTTATTTCTATTCACCAACAATTTTGACAGATATTACCAAAGATATGCCTGTATATAGCCAGGAAACATTTGGTCCTGTCTTTTCTGTATTTAAGTGTAGTAATATTGAGAAAATGATTGATTTGGCAAATGACACTGATTTTGGTTTGGGTGGGAGTGTATGGTCAAGTGACCAGGAAAAGGCTCTTTCTATAGCTCATAAAATTGAAACAGGCGCTGTATTTATTAATGATTTCATGAAGTCAGACCCTAGGCTTCCTTTCGGTGGAGTTAAGAAGTCTGGGTATGGACGAGAATTATCTGAATTTGGTATTAAAGAGTTTGTGAACGTGAAAACTATCGCTATCTTTTAAAAATTATTTTAAAGTAAAGGTATTTAATAATGAAAAGAATAATAAGCATTATGCTGACAATTACACTTTTTAGTTGTTCAACTAAAGTTTTAACCAGTGTTGCGATTGATCAAAAACTACCAACAAAAGAGGATGATATCCTTGAATCAAAACCTCACACTAATTATACAATCAGAAAAGAAGTAGATGCTTATCCTGAATCAATTATTTTCATCATAGCTGATGGAACAGGAGTTGGACAGTATACTCTATCTTACTATGCTAATGGAGAATTTGCTCCAGCAAGGTTTGATCATATTGGAATGGTTGCAACACATCCTAATGATGGAGAATGCGCAACCTCCTGCAAGAGAGTAACAGACTCTGCAGCAAGTGGTACAGCACTCTCGGCTGGACAAAAAACATACAATGGAGCTATCGGTGTTGATAATAACAAGAAACCAGTTAAAACTATGCTAGAATGGGCTAAAGAAAAGGGGATGTCCACAGGTTTAGTTGCAACTTCATCTGTAACCCATGCAACTCCGGCATCTTTTGCAGCTCATATTGACTATCGTAAAAAAGAACATGAAATTGCAAGACAATATGCGACGGCTGACGTTGATGTTATTTTAGGTGGTGGGAAAAAGTTTTGGCCAGATAGCCTAATAACATTTTATAAAAGTAAAGGAGCACAGTTTATCGATAATATTAATACTCCAATTGAAGAAGATAAAAGACTTCTTGGATTATTTGCAGAAAAAGGTTTGGGTAAGGTGTATGAAGGCAAGAGAGAAGCAAGTACTACTCAGATGGCAAAAGTTGCACTATCAATACTTGAAAAAAATAAAAATGGTTTTTTTGTAATGATTGAAGAGTCTCAAGTTGATTGGGGTGGGCATGCTAATAATGGAACATACATTAAAGGTGAAATGCAGTCACTCAATGATTTAGTTAATTATATACTTGATTATCAAGAATTAAATCCAAATGTGCTGGTAGTCCTTACTGCAGATCATGAGTGTGGAGGTGTTGCAGTTCATGATTCAAAAGATGGAGATTTAGAGATTAAGTTTACATCTGATTATCATTCTGCTAACTTTGTTCCAATTTTTGCAACAGGTCCAGGTGCATCAGTCTTTGATGCTTTCATTGATAATACTGAAATTGGTAAGCAGTTAATCAAATACATCAAAGGTGATCAGTGAAATTAATTGTAAAGACTACTGAAATTTAATTTTATTCAAATCAAAAAAATTATCAAAGTATTCATAATAAGAATTAGCATAGTCGATACAACACTTAATGTGTGAAGATTCTTAAATTTTTTTTGATTTTTCTCATCAGCTGCTTTATTTGTTTCAGGGATAATTTTGAGACATATTAATGCCAAAATTATCGAACTGAAGCTCACAATAATTTTGATAATGCTAAAAGAGAAAAAACTTAAGATTAAGGATGCAGCGTTTAAAAAAATGATAGCTTTAAAAAACTGTGGAAATATTTTTCTCAGAAAAATACTGGTATTTTTCTCATCAAGATTTTTAAAAACTGTGATCGCGACAATAGAAGATTGATATAAAATTATTCCAATAATCAGGCCTGAAATCAAAATGTATATTTTATCTGCAAACATGGTAAATAATTTTAAGAAGATATTTAATTAAAACCATTTACTTTTTAAATTACATTATGAAAAATAATAAAATAATTAAAAAACTTGCGTCCTTGACGTTTCTTTTTTTCTTAATCAAGGGACTACTCTGGCTTATTATACCAATTCTCATTTACTTTTTTGGATTGAAGAATTAATTAACTGAAAAAATAATTTAAATTATTTAAATATAAACCGTGCAAATCGTGCATATTTTTTATTAAATTATGATATGAACAATTATTTAGACAGTTTAAACTATTTTGGCATAACACATAAATATGTTAGTCATTCAGAAAGAGAATATTTTGCCTTATCAGAAGATGAAATAATTATATGTTATAGTTTTATCGAGCAATTCAATTTAAATGAATTATTTATTATAAGTACATGTGGTAGAACTGAGTTTTACTCCTGCTCCAATAAAAAGGATTTATTCAAATTCATTAGTTTCATTTATGAACATTTCAAAAAGCCTTGCAATTTAGATTCATTGAAGTATTTAAGTGCAATAGATTGTGTAAAACAATTGATTCAAGTTTCTTGTGGAATTGACTCACAACTAATTGGTGAAACAGAAATAACCAACCAAATAAAAAAAAGTTTTAAACTTTCTAAAGATCATGGTGCTTCAAAATCCATATTGACAAGATTGGTTCAAACGTCCTTAGAATCAGGAAAAAAAGCTAGAAGTAAGACTAAATTATCAGAGGGCTCCTTATCGATTAGTTATGCTGCGATTGATAAAATTTCAAAATTAGTAAATGATTTAGAGCATAAGAGTGTACTTATCATTGGAGCAGGTATGACTGGAAAATCTGTTTCCCTGAGATTAAAGAAAAAAGGTGTTAAAAATATATTTATCTCAAATCGTTCCAATAAAAGGGGGGTTGGACTATCAAAAAAAATTGGTGCTAAATTCATTAAATTTGATGATTATTTAAGTATACTTCCTAAAGTTGACATTGTGATTACATGTACATCAGCTCAATATAATTTAATTACCACAAGAGATATCATTAATGTATTAGATAAAAACCCTTCAATATTATTTATGGATTTAGCTCTTCCCAGTAATATTGAAAAATCAGCAAACTATATACCAAACACAAAGGTATTAAACCTAGATGATGTCAATGATATTTTAGAGGAATATTACATTCTCCGAGAGAAAGAATTACCTCAAGTAAATCAAATCATCGAAGAAATGATAATAGAATATATACATTGGTTATATGAATTAAAGGTGACTCCAGCAATATCAAACCTTAAACATTATTACGAACAAATACTCGATGATGAAATTTTAAAAGTTGAAAATAAATATGATTCCAAAACTTTAGAAACTCTTGAAAAATTTTCAAATGCTCTAATTAAAAAATATCTGAAAGGACCTATAAGTTTTTTAAAATCAGATACAATTTCAGAGAATAATAAAAGAAAGTATATTAATTTCTTGAAATCAATATACAAGATTAAATAAGATGAAAAAAATTGTTATAGGAACAAGGGGAAGTAATCTCGCAATCATCCAAGCAAATTTAGTTAAAGATGCAATAGAACTTCATTCAGATTATGAAGTTTTAATACAAAAAATTAAAACAGCTGGTGATTTGGATTTAAAAACTCCAATAAGAAAAATTCAGGATAAAGGTTTTTACACAAAAGAAATTGAAAAAAGTCTGATTGATGGAGATATCGATTTTGCAGTTCACAGTATGAAAGATTTGCCAACAAAATTACAACATCAATTCATTATTGGAGCAGTACTAGAACGTCAATCTCCCATGGATATTTTAGTAGCAAGAAAAGATAAAAACAATCAAAAATTAGAATCATTTTTGAAAATTGGAGCAGGTAGTATTAGAAGAAGAATTCAAATAAAAAATCTAATTCCAAATTCTAAACTCTTTGATATAAGAGGTAATATTGAAACTAGACTAAAAAATATTGAAAGTCAAAATTTAGATGGCATTATTATGGCTAAGGCAGCCTATTTAAGATTAAGTAGAGAAGAGAAATACCATCAATTTTCAATTAATGAGATGATTCCAGCTCCATGCCAAGGAATCATTGCAGTAGAAGTATTAAAAAAAAGGACAGAATTCAGTGATATACTTAAATCTATAAATCATGAGCGGACTTTAAAAACTGCAATTATGGAACAAAAAATTTCTAATATGCTTGAAGGTGGTTGTAGTTCTCCTATTGGATGCTTAGTTGAATTGAATAATCAAGTTGTTTCATTAAATATTTTTATTTCAGATGCCAATGGAGATAATCAGATTAAAGAAAATTACACATTTGACATTTCACAAGAAAACTTGTTTGGTCAAATCCTTCAGGATTTAAAAAATAAGGGGCTTAATAAGATTTTAAAATGAATGCAATTAAAAATAATGATAAAAAAATAGTCTGGACTTTGTCTAGTTTAGTGCCTAAGTATTTAAAAAACAAATTTACGGATTCTTCGGCTCAAATATTGCATATACCATTAATCAAACTATTTTTAAATGATAATTACAACAAGATTGATTCAATAATTAAAAATTATAATAAATTTATAGTTACTAGCCCTTATGCAGCAAAGGTGTTATCAAATCATCTTAACTCTGAACATGAAATCTATACAGTCGGTGAAAAAGTATGTAGCATACTCTACAAATCCAATTTGAGAATTATTAAATCTTTTTTTAATAGTGAGCAATTATCAATTTGGTTGAGAGAAAATCTAGATTCAAGTATTATTCATCTTTGCTCTGAAAAATCCGATAAATCAATATTTCCAGACAATGTAGATTCATACGCTTTCTACAAACCTTTGAAAAATGATAATATCAACAAAGAAGAAGTACAGAACCTTGACAATTCAACTATAATTTTTGGAAGTCCTTCTGGTGTGGAGGCTTGGTT
>CEPA01167359.1_pt1 | contig 45031 bp, 32 predicted proteins | sample 356241 | NCBI WGS metagenome assembly CEPA01 (sample SAMEA2620542, study PRJEB7988) | marine metagenome | biome: marine biome (ENVO:00000447); feature: surface water layer (ENVO:00002042); material: "saline water (ENVO:00002010), including plankton (ENVO:xxxxxxxx)" | depth 5 m
CTACTGCAGTCGAAACGGAAGTTGTGGAACAGAAAGCAAAAGTCGCTCAAACCGTTCTAAATGAGCCGGACGATGAGGTCGAAGCTAAAGAAGCGTGTGATAAACAGGACTCAAAGCCCGAAATCTCAAAGGCGGTTTTGGCCTCTGATACGACTGCAGAGCCTTCGAAGGCCGAACCGATTGAGCCAATTGGTGAAATAATCGAGGATCCCACTCCCCCGGAAAAATCTCCTGTGCTCAAAAAGGAACCGGTGGTGACCGAGTCGGAAGAAAGTGAAGAAGCCCTCGATACTAAAAAAGCCAAAACCAAAGCTTAGGCACCCAATTTCTTCGAGGATTTGAAAGGAGCCTAAGATTGACTGCTAGATCTGGCATCTGGGTTAAGGAATATATCCTGTTTAAGGTTGCAAAGGTAGGGATCGACGGCCCTGCGAGCGTCTTAGATTGGGTCGCATATTTGGGAAGGTCAGGCAATAGGACCCGAGCAATCACAAAACAGGCGGCTAACTAGGGAACGTCAGCCCTGCCTTGCTGCTCCGGTATTTACTAAAGTGCAGCATATTCTGACGAGTGACTGTCTTACTGAAAAATGCACTAGCATACGGTGCGTATCCAGTGTTTGCCGGTGGGGAGTATTGAAAGGTGGAGCGAAAGCGTGACAGTCCAGGGAATTTGTCCTAAATTCCCTGGCCATTCAATCGCGAGGCAGTAGGGGGGCGTCATAAAGTCCTCCAGCATCAGTTCATCAATGATTTCAGGACTCTCTTCCAGTCGGTATGCGTCTATGTGAAGGAGATTCTTCCGGCCACGGTATGTGTTGAATATGTTGAAAGTAGGACTCGTGACTACATCTCGGATACCAATTCCAATCGCAATCCCTTTTATGAAGGTTGTTTTACCCGCCCCTAAATCTCCTTCGAGGGTTATAACGGATTGTTCTGGGAAAGTAGAAACGAGTTCTTTTGCCAACTGAATTGTGTCAGCGGCACTGGAGGTCTCGATACCCGATTTAAGGTGTTCTAAAAGGGTCATATCCTGTGGGCTCTATATTTTCCTCCAAGTTGGAGAAGACTACGCTGGGATGACTGGCTACTCTTTTTGAGATAATGCCGATTTGAGTGATGTCTGTCTTGAATCGAGTTTTCCAATGGTCGACAAAAGTATCATAGTCTTGGTCTGGTTCCAGGGTGAAAAGGAGTTCGTAGTCTTCACCGTCATTGATTGCATGATCGAGTGGGGATCGGCCGCTTGATCGCGATAATGCGTGGGCATCCTCGCTTACAGGGATCCGGCTAGCGTCGATTTTGGCATTACAGTGATCGAGTAGAATGGCTGCACAGTCTTTTCCGATTCCATCGCTGAGGTCTATGCAAGAAGATACCCCTACCTGGGTTGCGAGCCATTGCCCTTCTGGGAGTCTAGGTTCGAAATTGGAGTGCTTTTTGAGCCTGCTACCCCCGAGCGAGCCAGTAACAAAAATAAGAGCACCAACAGAAGCACCCTTTCGCTCCAAAATTCGTTCGTTACCGTAGCCAACTAAGGTCATAAAAGCACCGAGAAAATCTTTCGTAGTGGTTACATCGCCACCGTTGACCTGAATATTGCACTTGCAGGCCTCATGGGAGAGACCAATATAAAAACGCTTTAACCAATCAATTGATAAGTGGTGTGGAAGGGCGTGCGACAATGTAGCGTGTCGGGGAGTTCCTCCCATGGAAGCGATATCGCTTATGTTTCGATTTAGGAGTTTGATAGCGACTTGTTCAGGTTCTAATTGGCTGTCGAAATGGCGCTGATAGATGACTGGGTCGGTGGTGGTCAGCAGATAAGACTTGTTTGGAGGTAGATGGACGGCGGAGCAATCATCACCAATGCCAGCGGGAGGATCCGGACTGGCTGCCCCCAGCCATTCGGTGATCCGTTTTATCAATGCCGTCTCGCCTAAAGAGCCCACGCGGTCTTCGCGGGATTGGGCGAAAGGGTTCATAGCTGAATAGGTTCAACAAAGAATATCATAAGTAGATTCACTAAATTGAACAAAACGTGGATTGTAATACTGGATACAATATTTCCTGAAATCCTGTAAACGAGACAGAGTCCCCCTCCCAGAATGAAAAGAGGGAGGAAACTGTAGAGATTCAAATGCATCAGAGCGAAGATGCCGGATGAAATTCCGATTGCGAAACCAAGGGAGACACGGCGATAAAGAAAACGAAAGAGGAATCCCCGATAAACGATCTCTTCGCAAATCGGGGCCACTACTACGATTAAGAGGGCCATGAGGCTCATCTCGATAGGCGATCCTCCGCCTTGAACGAGTAGGACGGGCAACTGGTATTCATATTCGAACTGAAGTGCGTCGAGGAGTGCCTTCCAGACCAACATGGAGGGAATGAGAGCGAGATAAATGTAGATGAATCCCATAACTCCAATTTTAACCGATTTTTTGAAACTATCCGGTCGGTCCTCGCTTTCATAAGTTACGAAAAACTTAAACAAGAGCCAGGCCAGCACGCTGCTCAATTGAAGCCCAAATCCAGAGGCGATGACCATGGGTAGTGAATCGAGGTCTGGCTCTCCGTTAGTTAGGTAGGCGTAACCGGTGGCGAAGAGTCCTGACAAAAGAAAGGATCCAATTAAAACGAAACAGACGAAGAGCCAAAAATCAATGGGATTGATATTCCATTTGGCCAATCGATTGCCGCTTCTTAACTTCTCAAAGATCTCCATTTTGATCGAGCGGAAGTCAAATCTGGGAAATCCAGAGGAGCGAGTACAAAAATAAAGAAACTCGTCAAAGAATCCGAATCCAACGCAGCCTTACAGCATTGCTAAGTTGGGGAGGACGGAATTTTGATGACATTCTGGTTTTGGAGCGTTTGGGTTTTCAACTTCGGAAAATGGCATCTAATTTTAGTAAGAGGGTGTCATTGCACACGTTGGGGTGTCGTTTGAATCAGTCGGAAACAATGCTGATCCAACAACGGTTGAAAGACGAGGGCTACGAGATTGTCCCGTTTGGCGAGGTCGCGGATTTGGGTATTATCAATACGTGTACGGTGACTAACCTGGCTGATTCAAAATGCCGTCAGAGCATTCGGCAGTTTGCACGGAAAAATCCTAAGGCCTATACGGCAGTTGTCGGATGCTATTCGCAAATGGGGTTCAAGGAAATTGCTGAAATTGGAGGGGTGGACCTCATAATAGGCAACCAGGACAAAATGAGCGTTTTAGACTTTATTGGCCAAGGGAAAAATGAAAGGCCTGTCATCATACGGGAAAGAATCAGCCAGGATGACTTCTCGATCAGCTTTTTTGGAGACGCACCTTTTAATCAAAGAGCGAATTTGAAAATCCAGGATGGGTGTAGCTTCGTTTGCAGTTTTTGCATCATCCCTTTCGCTCGAGGGGCCTCGCGGTCAAGGGATCTCAGAAATCTGCTTGAAGAGGGCAGGGCTAAGGCGAACCAGGGGGTTCGCGAGATAATTCTTTCGGGAGTCAATATTGGGACCTACCGGTCTGAGGATGGAAACCTGCTGACCGTATTGGATGCCTTGGATGGAATTAGGGGTATTGACCGGATCCGGATTAGTAGTATCGAGCCGACGACGATTCCAAAAGAACTGTTCGATCGGATGAAATCAGCAGATTATGCATTGCTTCCGTTTTTCCACATTCCTTTACAGGCCGGGAGCGACAGGGTTTTGCGAGAGATGAAGAGAAGGTACACAATAGGCGAATACTTGGATTTTCTGTCACTCGCACATGAAAGTGTACCCGGACTTTATATTGGCACGGATATCATGGTTGGCTTTCCAGGAGAGACGGATTTAGAATTTGAAGAATCTTGCCGCGTTTTTTTGGATAATCCATTCGATTACTGCCATGTATTTTCATTCTCGGAGAGGAAAGGTAATCTAGCCGGAAGGCGTAAGGATCAAGTGCCAATCATGGAACGTCAGAGACGCAGCTCTCGACTCAGGCGCCTGTCGGCAAGCAAGCGGTATGACTTTTATAAAGCAGATCTGGGCCAGAATATGAGGGTTTTGTTTGAGAACCCACGTCCGGATGCTTGGCCGTCCTATACTGACAACTATATTCGAGTGGTCGTTCCGCGTGATGCTATGAACGGAGAGGACCTAGCAAACCGCTGTGCTGAGGTGACGCTAGAAAAAGTAGCAGCCGACTTTGTGGAGGGCCGCATTGCACGTATGCTGGATTAACTGATAACTCGGCACAGTACGAGAGCTGGCCCTACGGGCAAGAGCCTATTGCTGGGCTAGTTTTCCAGGATTTCCACCTCGTATCCATCAGGATCGGTGATAAAGGCCATTTTTAGACCGCCGGAAGTGAATTTAGTTTTCCAGTCACCCGGCCAAACGTCTTCACCATTGTCTTCTAACATTTGGCAATAATCCACGATATCCTCGACGCCCAGGCAGGTGTGCATCAGGTCCTCGGGAAACTTGACCTTAAAGTCAGGCGAATAGGTAAGCTCGAGATTGTGGGCATTACCAGGCAGTTCGAGGTGGACGATCTGATTACCAGAAGGACTCTTGTCATTACGCTTTAAAACAGTGAAACCACAATTTTTACAGTACCAATCGATTGATTTTTCAAGGTCGCTTACGCGAATGCGAGTATGAAGAAATTTGATCACGGTGTGAGAGTAAAGCGTCCTTGCTCCTACTTGCCAAGCTTGCATGCCGAAAATTTTTTGCGAACGAGACCGATTTGTATGCTAGAGGCGTACGGGAACGTGAGCGTCTTCAAGGTGCCGTTTAGCTTGGCTAATCGTGTAGGTTCCAAAGTGAAATATGCTGGCAGCCAGAACGGCGTCGGCTTTGCCTTTCTCAAGTACATCCACTAGGTGATCCAAGTTTCCGGCGCCACCCGAAGCAATGACCGGAACCTCTACTGCTTCAGAAATGCTACGCGTAAGTTCGATGTCGTAACCCGCCAGTGTTCCATCCGCATCCATGCTAGTCAGCAGGATTTCCCCCGCACCCAAGGAGACGGCTTTCTTGGCCCATTCAATGGCGTCGAGCGGCGTCGGGTTGCGTCCCCCATGGGTGAATACGCGCCAGCTGTCACCATCGCGTTTCGCGTCGACGGCCAAAACGATACACTGATTTCCAAATTTACGAGCAGCTTCCAGAATAAGTTTCGGTTCGTTGATCGCGGCGGTATTCAGGCTTATTTTGTCTGCACCCGAATGAAGCATTTGAGTAATGTTGTCGAGGTTGCGCAAGCCACCGCCAACAGTGAGTGGCATGAAGCACTTGGACGCCGCCTGCTCGACGACGTGGCACATAATCTCGCGTTCGTCACTCGATGCAGTGATATCTAGAAACACGAGCTCGTCGGCGCCTTGCTCATCGTAGGCTTTCGCACAAGATACGGGATCACCGGCATCACGGAGTTCCTTGAACTTTACTCCTTTGACGACCCGCCCCGCGTGGACGTCTAAGCATGGAATGATTCGTTTTGCCAGCATGTGAGAATGGCGACGGTTCGAGCTACCAGTAGTTGAGCGCTTCGGGAATGCCGCTTATTCTGTCTCTCCTACCGCAATGATGTCTGGATCAAACGACACTGAGAGTCGGTAGGTTTGACCAGGTCGCATGATGAGCGGATGGTCTCGTTCCAAGGTTTGTAAGTAGTGAAGGTTGCCGTAGTTAGTCCGGTAAGTTGGGTCGTTGGTGACAACCTCCGTTTCTTTCCAGGTACCTTGGAAGTCATCCTTAAGAACTTGGCAGCGGAGCCCTTCCTGACCAAGCATGGGAGAAGAATCCACCCGGTACTTTGAGTGGGGGGAGCCAATCGCCAGCATATAGCGGAACCGATCCATAGTGATCTGATTCTTTACGGTATAGATAAACTCGCTGGTGATTTTGTTGCCTGCAAAGGTCCAGCTAACTTTGCAAGAACCGATATTATTAGCAAGTTTCTCGTTTGTGCTGATTAGGTCGGGCTGCTCGTATCGAAAGTAGAAAGAGCGCTTTAAGCCGAGGCCCGTGGTGCACCTTTTGCCGTAAAATGCCGGAATGTACTTTTCTCCGTGGAACGTTAATTCCGGAATCAGAATCGGCAAATAAGTATTGTTTGGCCAATCGAAAACCCCCGGCGAATGAGGGAAGGGGAGGCCGTCTGAAGTCGGTTTCGCTCCGCAGGAAACCAGCGGCATTTGAATCTGTAGCCCGGAATCGACATTTCGGTAAAGCAGTAGCCCTTGCTCTTTCTTATTAGACTTGTCGAAAATGACGAAGCGACAACCAGACTTGAATGGATCGGCGGGGGCTCCAGACGGTGCCTTGATATCTCTCGAGAGTCTAGCCCATTGGCTCAGGTACCGGGCTCCATCAAAGTTGGAGAGGCGCGTGGTATGTCCAGCGAAAGCTGTGCGTTCCTGATCGCGAACGATCAAATATCCATGCTCCTGATCAAGGAAGGTGACGTAGAAAAAGTAAAACAGGCGACGCAAAAGGTCGAAGTACTTTTGCTGGCGATCATCGGGAACCCATCCATCGCGAAAGCCCTGGAGCAGAAGCGAGATCAAGTGCATCTGTCCGTAGGTACCGGAGCTTTTTGAGAAAGACCAGCCCAGTCCGTCCTCTCTTACAAGGTCGGGAAGAATCTTTATATACTTTTGGGCGTACGTGCGAAGGCTAGGCAACTTACGCTCCCTCAAGCCAGAATTGGAATGAAGCTGAAGCGACTGCCTAATGAATACGAAAGACATCACTCCATAGAGCGAGTAGGAGCCTCCGATGCCGTCATCGATGTCATCAAAGTAGCCATTCGAGCTTGTCTGGTCGATGCGATCCAAGAAACGCTCAATGAGGCGACCTGTTTCGTCTTTTTTCGAAAGTCCGAGGCTGAAGCGACATACGGCCTTTGCAATGTTAAAGGTTTGCCAGTGATTGTTGTAGTCGCTTCGGTTCAGTAGTAGTTTGTCTAAACGCTCGCGAGTTTCTTGCACTAGGCGTTCCCAGACTGGATTCCGTTCCTTGGAAGGTCCGAAAGAAAGGAGGGCTAGGGCGGCAGAAGCCAACCCGTTTTCTTGTGGAGGATCGCGGAAAACTTGTTGGGTGATGCACCGTGCCGCGAGGTCAATGAGATCCTTGCCGTCAAGTTCTGGTTCGCCAGTAGCCCGATAGAACTCCCCAATCGCAAGTGCCGCATGTCCGGGCTCGTCGAGGCGAGGCTCTTCACCTTCAACAGGTGTAATCGTGCCATCTTGATTGATGGAATTCAAATTGTGGCTGAGCATGGAGCGAGCCATGTCGAGACACTGTTGTGAGAAACTTTCCATAAAAGACTCAGAATGAAGAGGATCTCCCCGATAGCCTCGGAAAGAAGAAACATCTGTTCTGCCAGCACTTTTAGCTAGTTCAAGCGATAAGTTGGCATTATCCAATATAATCACCGGTATCGCCTCTGGGCATGGCTCAAGCGGTGACGGAATTGGTTGTAGAAAGAGACACAGGGGGTGAAAACTAACGGCTAATCAAATCGAGCAGGTCCTGATTGCTATCGGTCTTCGACAAACGTGTGAGCATGGTTTCCGTGGCGTCTTCGGTTTTCTGCTGCACCAAGGCACGTCGAAAAAAGTGAATACCATCGAGCACGTCTCCTGGAATCAGTAGTTCTTCGCGTCTTGTTCCTGATGAAGCGATGTTCATGGCTGGGTACAGGCGCATTTCCGCGACTTTGCGATCAAGCACCATCTCCATATTGCCTGTGCCTTTGAACTCCTGGAAAATCATATCGTCCATGCGGCTGCCGGTTTCAATTAGTGCAGAGGCGACAATCGTCAGACTTCCTTCTTCCTCGGTATTCCGGGCGGCGGCGAAAATTTGGCGAGGTTTTTCCAAAGCACGAATATCTAGACCGCCAGACATGGTCCGACCCGATTTCTTAGCTGAGTTGTGAGCCCGTGCGAGACGAGTGATTGAATCCATTAGTATGACGACGTCGTTGCCAACTTCTACTTGGCGTTTGGCCCTTTCAACGCAAAGGTCAGCGACTCTCAGGTGGCTTGGCAGGTCTTCGTCATTGGATGAGGCCCAAACCTCTCCATCGATATTGCGCCGGAAGTCTGTAACTTCTTCGGGTCGTTCGTCGATAAGAAGAATGAATATCCGAATATCGGGATGGTTGGCTTTAATCCCTTGAGCGATGTGAGTGAGAAGCGTTGTCTTCCCGGTCCTTGGTGGGGCGACAATAATCCCACGGGTCCCTTTCCCGAGCGGGCAGAACAGGTCCATAGCTCGCGTAGTCATACGATCCCTGGTCGTCTCTAGCTTGATTTGCTCTTCCGGAGTGATGGTTGTCAGTTGCATGAAATCCAGTTTCTTGCGTCGCTCATCTACTGTGAGCCCGTCGACGGTGTCGATGTATCTAACCTTTGGATTCTGGAATCGGGGGTCGGCGGTTGCCTGGGCAATGATATGGTTGCCAGTTCTCAGCTTGAAGCGCCGAATCAATTCCTTTGGGATAAAGGGATCGGTCGGGCGCTGACGCCCGTTTTTTCTCAGATCGAGAAGTTGCCCGGTCTTTTTTTTAGTTACTTCGAGGACACCTTCAACCTGTACGGTCTGTTCGTTATTGTTTTCGGTTTCGTCTGCCATACGCTTCGCGTTAGGGGAGTGGTTTATTAGTTTAGAGGAGCTGATGTAATTAAATCCGGATACATGTGCAGTAAGAGACTGCCGTGAAAAAGCTCTGTCTGTTCACATATCCTAATTGAGAGTTTGCTATTATATCCGAGGCTTGACCCTATTGGGCTAAGTTGCTGGTATTCGATTTTCTCCCCTTAACTTATTTCTAAATCAAGGATAATTAGTGGCAAACAAGATTACTTCAGTTTCTCAAGAAGACGAAAAGTTCCCACCGTCTCAAGAATTCAGGAAACAGGCTGCCATCCAAAGTCTGGCCGAATACAAGAGGCTTTACTCGGAGTCTGTTAAGAATCCAGAAAAGTTCTGGAATACTCAAGCAAAAGATTTGGTCAGTTGGCGGAAGCCTTGGAAACAAACCCTCAAGTGGGACGGAAGACACGCCAAGTGGTTCGTAGGTGGCAAGTTAAATGTTTGCGAGAATTGCGTCGACCGACACTTAGGGACGCCTCGGGAGAACAAGGCGGCCCTTATTTTTGAGGGTGAGCCAGGTGATCAGAAGACACTGACCTATAGGCAGTTGCACACTGAAATTTGTAAGTTTTCTAATGCCTTGGAGTCCCTGGGAATCAGGAAGGGGGATCGAGTGGCAATTTACATGCCCATGGTCGCCGAAGCCGTTGTGGCGATGCTGTCCTGTGCTCGCATAGGGGCCGTCCACACAGTCATATTTGGCGGATTTAGTTCTGAATCGATCAAGGATCGAGTGAACGACTGCGCGGCAAAACTGGTGATAACTGCGGATGGGGGGTGGCGTCGCGGAAAGATAATCGATCTTAAGGTAAACGTCAACCAGGCCCTAAAAGGCTGTCCGTCGGTGGAAAGTGTTATCACATTAAAGAGGACTGCTAATCGGGTTTACATGAAGAAAGGCCGCGACTTTTGGTGGCATGACTTAGTAGAATCGGCTTCGCATGTGCACAAAGCCAAGGCCTTCGATAGCGAAACGCCTCTATTCGTTCTCTATACAAGTGGAAGTACGGGCAAGCCCAAGGGAGTACTACATACTAGCGGCGGGTATTTGCTGGGGACGACCATGACTTCAAAGTATGTCTTTGATCTCAGGGAGAGTGATACGTATTGGTGCACCGCAGACATTGGATGGATCACCGGACACAGCTATGTCGTCTACGGAATTCTTAGTAATGGAGGGACCAATGTTATTTATGATGGTGCTCCCAACCAGCCTGGTCCGGATCGATTTTGGTCCATCGTGGATCGCCATAAAGTGACGATCTTCTATACTGCACCGACGGCCATCCGGGCTTTCATGAAGTGGGGCGAAGACCATATCAAAAAGCACGATTTGAGTTCGTTGCGATTGCTAGGTTCGGTGGGAGAACCCATCAACCCCGAGGCCTGGAAGTGGTATTACAAAGCCATTGGAGGAGGTCGTTGCCCTATCGTGGATACTTGGTGGCAGACGGAAACGGGCGGGATTATGATCACAACACTCCCAGGAGCCGTTTACTCGAAGCCTGGATCCGCTGGTCTGCCCTTTTTCGGGGTGGTTCCGAAGGTATTCAACGATGCCGGCAAGGAAGTTCGTAAAGGTACCAGCGGCAAGCTGGTTTTGACTGAACCTTGGCCTAGTATGCTCCGTACTCTGTATGGTGACAACAGACGGTACAAAGAAACCTATTGGAGCGAGTACGAGGGCGTTTACTTTTGCGGGGACGGCTGCCGTCAGGACAAGGATGGATATTTTTGGATCGTCGGTCGGATCGACGATGTATTGAATGTATCAGGACACCGATTAGGAACGGCTGAGATTGAGAGCGCTCTGATTAGCCATCATTCGGTGGCGGAGTCAGCGACGGTAGGGCGTCCTCATGAAATTAAGGGCAGCGCCATTGTTTGCTTCGTTACGCTAAAAGACGGATTCAACGGCGATGATAAACTGAAAGCGCTGCTGCGGGCTCATGTCGGCGCAGAAATTGGACCGTTCGCCAAGCCTGACGAAATTCGGTTTGCCAAAGCCTTGCCTAAGACGCGTAGCGGAAAAATCATGCGTCGCCTGCTCAAGGACATAGCTGCCGGCAAGGATATTCATGGCGACACAACCACCTTAGAAGATGTTACAGTGGTGAAGCAGTTGCAGGCAAACAAGGATTAAGCGTGAAGGGAGTACGGGCTGAAATTTTGAATCAGCCCGACTGTTTCAGGCTCCATCCTCAAAACTGGGAGGTGCATTTTCTTTTAAGAGCTGACGAGGGAAGGTAGTGGGGACGATAGAGCAATCAGCGAATCGAATAAGCGGATCCAGTGTTTCTGATTTCATTAGGGTAATGGCTGGTGTCTCTAATCCTTCGATGGATGTAATTTTGTTCGACGCCGCTCATGGTTACTTTGGCTTCGAACGGGAAGCCAGGCAATTTCAGATCGGTGCTCGATCGAAACAATCTAAGTTCCGCGACAACTAGTTTTTATTTAGTGGGCGGTACGCCTGCTCTAGCGGATAATCAACTTCTTGACCCATGGGGTGCCTCTTATCAATCTCGCTGTGTCCCTTTAGATGTGGGTCGAAACGACGTTGATCGAGCTTGTGGTTGTGCTCTCAATATTTGTGATTATAGGGACGCTGGGGATCGGAGGCTATCAGTCAGGCTTTCCGCCAGGATTGATCAGTGCGGCCAGAAATGAAATTCACGGAATGCTGCTTCTTGCCTGACAGCAGTAGATCATACAAGGCAGCAATTCAATACTGATTGTAAATTAGGAAAAACGTATATACAGAAATTTCTTTGCTATGTCGGTGTCGTTGAAGAGGACAACTACGATTCTGGAAACTGGAGTGCCGCTCATTCAGGCGTATACCTATCGGAGGGTGTATTTTTCGTTTCGCAGATCGTAGATACCGTGAGCAATAAAATCCGCGACTTCGCCAAATTTGATATTGATTCTAGGATAAAGTGGGTCAGGTTTTCGGTCGGCCAGGTCCTATGCGATGATGGGCTGGCGAATTCCGCCAGGACCGGAAGGTAGCAACGGTAGTCACGCTTCACATGCGCCGTAGGGTGCCTGGCCACCTTTTTTCCTGATACAGGTTAGAGGAAGAGTTGAATGGGGCAACAGGCGATCGCCAAGTGCCGATGGGAAATGACTCTTGATTGTGGGCGATCGGCGATCCCCTGCTACCGGAGATTCCTTGTAAGGTGTCCAATATGCCGTCTTCCGATTTTTAAATGGTAGGGCTGAAAATTCTCAGTCAGCCGATTTCGGGAAACCTCATTGGCCCGGCTGACTAAGGATAGTCAGTCCCACCCATAAGCGGAGCGATCGAAGTGCCATCACTAAACACATTCGAAGAATTTACATCGTTAGGGCGAAGAAAATCTTTGCGTTCTTCGCGTGCTTTGCGGTTAATTCCTATTTCTATGTCATTCACTGGATATCAGGTCATTGCCCGCAAGTGGCGTCCGCAAAAATTCGATGATCTCGTTGGGCAGGACCACGTAGTCCGGACGCTCCGAAATGCGATCGAGCAGAACCGAATAGCCCATGCCTATCTATTCGTTGGTCCAAGAGGTACTGGAAAAACGACTACGGCTAGATTGTTCGCGAAGTGCCTTAATTGCGAAAATGGCCCACTAGCGGATCCACCGGAGGATTCGAAGATCTGCCAATCCATCATGAGTGGTTCCTGCATGGACGTGTTGGAGATTGACGGTGCGTCGAACAATGGCGTGGAGCAGGTACGGGACCTGCGCGAAGACGCCCAGTACTCGCCCAGTCAAGGGAAGTACAAAATTTACATAATCGATGAGGTTCACATGCTATCTACGCAGGCGTTCAATGCCTTGCTGAAAATTTTGGAAGAGCCACCGGAGCATGTGAAATTCGTGTTTGCGACGACGGAGGCTCACAAAGTCTTGCCGACAATCGTATCTCGCTGCCAACGCTTTGACCTGAAGCCGATCTCGGAAAAGCTGATCAAAGATCGTTTGGCATATATTTGCGAGCAGGAGGGAATATCCGCTGAGGATACCGCATTGCAAGCGATTGCTCGAATGGCAGATGGCGGGATGCGCGATTCCCAGTCCATCCTGGACCAGATGATTGCGTTTTGTGGTGATTCGGTCGCGGAAGAAGATGTCCTGCAGGTCTATGGTTTGGTGGGAGCGGAGCAGACCGCAGACTTGGCTACCGCGATTGCCACGGGTGATCACATAAAGATTCTGGAGCTGGTGGATTCATTCGATTCTTCAGGGCGGGACTTCTTTCGAGCCCTGGTCGATTTGCAAGCTCGAGTGCGAGAAGCCCTCCTAGAGGCCGTTAAGGCCGGTGGTACTGGATCGTCGCTCGGTGCACCCATGACAACGGAGTCGCTAACTCGATTGTTAGACAGCCTTCGTCAAAGTGAAAGCACTTTGAAGTTTGGATTGAACGAAAAGGTCAATTTCGAGGTGGCGTTATTAAAGGCCTCCGAAGAATGTCGTGCCCGAGCCATTGATGGTATTATTCGTGAGCTTTCGGGAATCGCAGCTGGGCTGCCTGAGGAAAAAAAAAAAACCCTAACATCTAGCTCGCCTGAGCCCAAGCCCATCGTTTCTGAGGTTTCGCTGAAAGCAGCACCTGGAGAAAAGCCAGCTTCCGAGCTGGTCGTCGAGACCAGCCCTGCCCCAAAAGAGGACCCTGTTAACTCAGGCGGAGATCTCGCGGAGTGTGGACCGACTCTCTTGGAGGAGGAAATGGCCGCCTATTTAGGTGCATCCGATATTGCTGAGATCACCAGCGGTGAATCGAGTAAGGATGACTATTCTCTACCGACTCTAGAAGAGGCGATTGCGAAGGTCCCTGCGAAGGCCCGAGCCTTGATGGATGAGCTATTTCGAGCGAAGCTGGAGAAGGTGAAGCGGATCGATCCGAAGGATATTTGTTAGTGCCATTAGGCGATTTCTAGATTCTCCAGCCAATCAGTGAGAGCAACCAGATCTTCATCGGATTTGGCCGTATCGCGATAGGCGGGATCTAGAGATATCGATTTAACGAGGCGTTCCTTCGCCGTTTCGAGATCGCCGGAAATGCAGGCATAGCAGCCTAGATTGTAATGCACGAGGGACACATTGGGAAAGTGGTCGACCGCGTTCAGCAAAATAGCATTCGCTTCTTGTATCGATTTAGCTCGCCGCGTGGCAAATGCGAGGTTAACGAAGTTATTAGGTTCATTTGGCTCTTTGAGAGTGATTTCCGTAGCGACGCACTCGGCGGCCGGCCAATCCTTTGCATCGAAGTAGACCGCAAGTTTCATTTGCAGCACCTTGACTCGATCAGAAAGTGTTTTGGGGAGATGGGAAAGCTCCGCTAGGGACTCTTTGAACATCCCGAGCTCACGATACCCGTTAGCGTAGGAGAGGACTTTGTTGAAAAATAGCTCTGCCTTGTCGCTCGGATTCATTCGCTTTGGTTGCAGGTGGGCTTGGATCGGCCGTGCTGTGATGGCAGGACGGAATTTAGAATCAATACGAATGGAAAGAGGATCTGCAAAAGAAAACGGGCCCAGCCGAAGCTGAACCCGTTAGTGGTGTATGATGTGTCTGCGTGTGAAAAAATATCGGTAACGTGAAATACTCGTGCTTATCCAAAGCTATCGCCCGGCGGGACTGGATTTCGTCGGACCTTGCCTATAGATTCTTGAGTTGTAACTAACACCAAAGCGGCATACCCCGACGATTCTTTGCATTTAGAGGAAACAATTTCGCTGCAATCTTGTAGGATTGATTTACTGTATGAAATTGGTCTATGGTCGGAAATTAAACGAAGATTGTAATTCGTGGAAATGAAATTGAAAAAGAGACTGATTTCGGGACTTGGTTCGTTTTTAGTTATCGTATTCCTGACAGGTTGTGTTACCGAACCCAGTGCATTGACCGGTGAGAAAAAAAGCTACGGCTACACTTGGCAGCAAGAGCTAGAAATTGGAAAGTCAAGTGACCATGACCTAGTTCGCGAAATGGGACTGTATCCTGATGAATCGCTTTCAAATTACGTCACAGAGATAGGGGAACGCGTCCTGGCGCAGAGCAACTTAAGACAGCCCGATACGCCTGACATCTACAGGGATTTGAAATTTACTTTTCGAGTGATCGATAGTCCGGTGGTGAACGCTTTCGCACTTCCGGGTGGCTACGTGTACGTGACGAGAGGACTGCTGGCCCACTTGAACAATGAGGCCCAGTTGGCGGTTGTTCTTGGGCATGAAATTACTCACGTCGCAGCCCGTCATGCGTCCCAGCAAGCACTCAAGCAACAATGGGGTCAACTTGGCTTGGTCGCAGGCGCGATGATTGGGCAAGGAATTACTGGGAATGAGCATTTCGCCGACCAGTTTTTAGGATTGGGTGGAAGTGTGTTTCAGATACTGAATCTCAAGTATGGAAGAGACGCCGAGCGGGAGTCTGATATTTACGGAGTAGAATATTCCGCAAAAGCCGGCTACGAGGTTGGTGAGTCTGCCGCCTTCTTTAATTCGCTTGGCCGTATCTCGGAAAAGTCTGGTCAGAACCTTCCCACTTGGCAGTCAAGTCACCCGGATCCGGGTGAGCGGCAAAATTTGATTAATCAGCTCGCATTAGAGATGAGGCAGAAATACGGAGATTTAAAAGTGGGAGAGACAGAATACTTGAGGCAAATCGATGGTCTCGTTGTCGGTGAAAACCCACGACAGGGGTTTGTATTGAGGGGCAGGTTCTATCACCCGGCTCTGGATTTCCATTTCAGCATTCCTGAAGGTTGGCGAGTCAAGAATGAAGCGGGCAGGGTTACTCTGGTTGACCGTCAGGGGAAAGGAGTCATAATACTTAGTGTGGGAGAAGGAGATACGCCCGAAGTGGCTGCACGAAGTTTTGTGGCATCGTCGAAGGTTCAGCCGATCCGCGTAGAACCCTTACGATTAGGAGGCAGTCACGGGTATGTAGTCGAAGGCTTAGTGTTTACGTCGAACGGACCCGTTTTTATGAGAAACCGTTTCTTCTCTCACCGTCGGAGCGTATTCAGTTTTTTAAGTTATGCGTCAGTTGAAGAAATTGATATTTATCGCCCCGCTTTTGATCAAGTTACCGGGAGTTTTGGCCGGGTTCAGGATAGGGCGATTCGAAACCTGCAACCTGCCCGACTGTATGTTGTATCCGCTGACAGGGAAACGGAATTCGATTCCTATCTTTCAACCGAGCTACCCTGGGGGATCGAGAACATAGACCTCGCTATTATGAATCAGGTGAATCTAAAAGACAAAATTCGCAAAGGCCAAAAGCTAAAGCTAGTTTTGCAGTAGATCTCCAGCGACCTCTCAAAGGCATTCGACAGCGACGTATTAGTAGGCAACCCGAGCACTGTTTATGAAAATAATACTGGGCGCCGTATGGAAAACAACCTAGTCCGGATTTCATCGGACCGCCATCAAGTATTCTTACACTTTAAGGTCAATGGGTTTGTCGACCAAGCACGCATTATTGTGGAGGCCGACATCGACCCTTCTGAACTCGCCTTAAACGACTAGTTTTCTATCCGGCGGGCCCAGGTGGATTCCAGATGCCGAGCGGATCGAATCAGGCGGGCTCGTCGGCGATTCGATCGATGTTTGGAGTGGGAATGTCCTAGCACCCATTGAAGCCGACATCTGCGTATCCTTGGTCGTCGGTCATTATGATGACTAGATTAGGATGATCTTTATCAGCGCAGGCGGTTGCGCTTAGAGTAATAGTGGAGCCGAAGGCTAGTAGCGAAATTTTCATAGGGAAATAGAGTGAGGTGAGTTTGTAGGCTCCGACGCAGGGCTTATTTTGGTTGCTATCTGATGCGAGTCCCGGTTCGTGCCGCCCAGTCGTGCCATGCTTTAATGAGGCGGTGTGTGGTTTCAGGTTGTGACTTGGCGAGGTTAACGCTTTCCGTACGGTCGGTTGAAAGGTCGTAGAGTTCCCATTCTTTGACGAGCTTATCCCACACGACTTTCATGTCGCCTTCGCGATACGCCTTGTTGCCGCTCCATTCCCAAGCCATGTATCCGTGTCCGGAACGCTTTCCACCGGCAAATACGGGAAGGAGAGATTTTCCCTCGAGAGGAAGAATAGTTTCACCGTTGCGTTTATTTGGATACGTCGCATCAGCCATTTCGATAAAAGTCGCCATGAAATCGACGATATGCCCCGTCTGCTCGGTAATCGATCCTGCTTTAACCTTTCCGGGCCACCAGGCAATCATAGGAGTATTGGAACCGCCTTCCTGCAGCCAGCTTTTGTGCCGCCGAAAGGGGGCATTTTGAGCCCACCCCCATGAAGGTCCCAATGCGACGTAATCGTCGACAGGACCGGCATTACGTTCCTCTGGATTACGACCGCCAGGCTCTTCGGCGCAGCCGCCATTGTCCGACAGGAAACAGATAAGCGTATTGTCGTCGACCTCGAGCTCTTTGAGGGCTTGAAGGAGGCGACCGATATTCTGGTCAACGTTATCGACCATCGCCGCGTACACCGCCATACGATGGTCTTCGAATCCCTGATCCGCACTCTCCCAATTATAGGCATCTGAGTCAGTGGGCGTGATTTGGTAGCGTTCTCGATCTATCAGTCCCATTGCTAGCTGACGTTCATACCGTTGTTCGCGCATCTTTTCCCATCCCATCAAAAATTTGCCCTTGTATTTAGCAATATCCTCCGGTTTGGCGTGAAGAGGATAGTGCGGGGCGGTGTAAGTGATGTGATGGAAGAAGGGGCGTTCGGGATCGGTCAACACGTTCTTTTGAATCGTTTCTATGGCATGATCGGTGAATGCGTCTGTGGTGTAGTAGTTTTTTGGAAACGACTTCACCAGTTGATCGTTATGCCCAAATTTGCGGATGCGTCCACCTTTGTATTCTGGATCTGGCTGAAGAGGATTGAAGAAATTGCAGCAGCCATCGAGGAGTCCATAATACTCCTGGAAGCCACGATGAAAAGGGTGAGTAGTTGCGCTGTTTCCCAAGTGCCATTTTCCGGAGAGGGCGGTCGCGTACCCGGCATCACCGAGAACTTCTCCGAGCGTAACCATGTTTGTTTTTAGGAGGTCACCTTTAGGCCTTGGCCAAAGACCTGTGACAATCGATGCACGCGTGGTGGTGCACTTCGCATTATTGTAGAACTGAGTAAAACGCATGCCCTCAGCTGCGAGCTGGTCCAAATTGGGTGTGTCGACTTCCCCTCCGTAGCAACCGATGTCGCTCCATCCCATATCGTCAACCATGATGAGGATGATGTTGGGGCGGCCGTCGGCGTTAGCTAGAAAGGGTAAAGCTAAGAAGAGAAGAAGCGAAAAGAGTTTTCGGAGTATCATAAAAGAATTATAGCGTAACGAGTAGATGTTTATATGGTATTACTGGGAACGCACGAAAAATATACGAACGAGCTTTCGAGAAGATCTGAGGGTGTGTTTTTAACCGAAAAGAAGGTAGGTTTAATGAAACATTCTAGCTCTAGCCTTGAACACTGAATTCTCGGACGTTAGCCGACAATTCGTTTTTCGTTGGCATCATTACATCTCAACTCGATTCTCTTGGCGAAGCCCTTGAAGTCTATGAAGCACTATACTCCGTTTCTTCTCATTTTATCATTCTTTTCTATTCCTATTTTAGCGGACCTGCCACTTGCGGCGAGCCTGCCCAGACCGAACATTCTCTTCATCATCGCGGACGATGCATCCCGAAACAGCATGAGCGTTTATGGCAGTACCTACGTTAAAACTCCGAATTTCGATCGAATCGCCAATGAAGGGCTCCTCTTTACCAACGCGTACAATTGCAATCCGAAGTGCGCTCCCGCTCGGGCCTGTTTGGTAACGGGAAGGTATTCATGGCAGCTAGAGGAGGCGACTAATCATAATCCATTCTTATCGGATAAATGGGCCTTCTATCCGTACTTGCTGGAGGAGGACGGGTACTTTGTTGGCTTTACCGGAAAAGGCTGGGGACCGGGCGTTTACAAAGGAGTGCACCGGGGTCGCGACCAGTTTTTGACGCCAGAAAACCCAGCGGGGCATCCCTTCAATGAAAAGACGCTTAAGGCGCCGTATCGGGGAATCGGAAAAGGCGATTATGCTGGGAACTTTGAGCTTTTCTTAGACAAGAAACCAGACGATCAGCCCTTTTGTTTTTGGCTTGGTACCAAAGAGCCACATCGAGGCTATGAGAAGGATTCGTGGAAAAAAGACGGCCGTGATTTGGATGTTGTAGTTGTGCAGGATTTTTATCCAGACAACGAAACGATTCGCGGTGACTTGGCCGACTACGCCATCGAGGTGGAATGGTTCGATACGCACATAGGTCGGGCACTTACCTTGCTCGAAGAACGTGGATTGCTTGAGAACACTCTGGTCATCGCGACGTCGGACCATGGGATGCCATTTCCCCGAATAAAGGGTCAGATCTATGACGAGGGTTTTCGGGTCCCACTTGCAGTGCGTTGGGGAGCGAAAGTAAAGCCAGGTCGCGTTGTGACGGATTTCGTCACTTTTCCTGATGTAGCCCCAACGATCATGGAGGCTGTGGGGCTAGACCCACACGATCAAATGACAGGAGCTAGCTTCCTCTACGTACTGTTGAGCGACAGGGAAGGCCGAATCGACACCACTCGTGATCATACTTTGCTTGGCAAAGAGCGGCACGATACGGGTCGGGTTGATGGTGATGTCTTTTCCGTCGGCTACCCGGCAAGGGCGTTGCGTGACGACCGGTTCCTGTATGTCCGCAATTTCAAGCCACATCGCTGGCCCGCCGGAAATCCGGAATATGGATACACTAATACCGACGGATCTCCAACAAAGAGCTATTTGACGAACCTGAATGAAGGGCATCCAGACTACCGCTACTTCGAGTTGTCGTTTGGAAAACGCCCGGCAGAAGAGCTCTATGATATCGTGGAGGATCCCCACTGCGTTACGGATTTGGCACCTACGGCTGAATATCGGGACGTCAAGGAGGCAATGTGGAACCGATTAGAGAAAGGATTGATTGCCCAAAAGGACCCGAGGATATTGGGTGAGGGTGAGGTATTCGATCGCTACCCAAACAGCCGGATTGATCCACAACGAAAGACCTACAATGACCCCGACTATGATCCAGTGAAAGACTTCGAAGAATGGAAAAAGACCCAACAATAAGAACGCTCCTCGCTCTACTGGCATGCGTCGCCATTGTCGTCAAAGCCGTCGCTGAAGAAGTCGATGCAAACGGAATACACTCTCATGTGGTAGAATCGGTCTTTCAAGGGAGCGAGACGACGGTTCGAGTACTACTACCGGACGACTACAATGCGAATGATCGCTACAGAGTGCTCTATGTGCTGCCGGTTGTCGCCAAAGACGACCGGCGCTTCGGGGACGGACTGCTAGAGGTTCAACAGCATAATCTCCACAATACCCATCGCCTGATTTGCGTATCGCCGGAGTTCACAGAAATGTCCTGGTTCGCGGACCATGCAAGGAATCCAGCCCTACGTGACGAGACCCACTTGTTGAACGTCGTGCTTCCACTTGTGGACGAGTCATATGCCACGATAGCGGCGCAGGAGGGTCGCTTGTTGGTCGGATTCAGTAAATCGGGATGGGGAGCGCTTTCCCTGCTGTTACGCAATCCGGATTTGTTTCATCGAGCAACGGGATGGGATACGGGAATTCGAGTGGACACCGGCCCGATTGAGGAGGCGGACCGGCAGGATCGAATTGACCGCATCTGGGGCACTCGCGCTAATTTCGAGCGATATCGGCTGTCCTCTTTGATAAAGAACCGTGGAAAGGCGTTGGGCGAAGAAGCACGTATTTTCTACTTTAATACAGGTGGGAGGCGAGCGGAAGGGGGCGCCATCTTTCATCAATTGATGGTCGAACAGGAAATCGCACACCGGTATGTTTTCGAGCCGAAAATCCCGCACCGATGGGACAGCGGCTGGATGCCCGAAGCGGTCGCCTTTTTGGTCGGAAACTAGCCGTATTTTCGTGATACGTACCGCTCGTATCTAGGCTGCAACCAGGCGTGAGCCCAATTGCAGAAGGCTAAACAGATCGCCAAGGAAACCGCAAGCAGCGTTAGGAAGGACGGGGCGACTACGCCGTCGCCGTAGGCGAAACCCATTTCCGAAAAGAAAACGTAGGTTAGGGCCGCACAGGACAAGAGCATAGCGCTTACAAGCATGCTAAATCGCCAGGCCTTCATCGGAACTTTTGGAGTGTGGATGTGCGAGTAGGCTTCGCCATGCGGTCGCAGCTTGGCCCACGTGACGAGAATCAATGCTTCGAGGATAAACAGAATAGTGAAAACGTGCATGAAGTGAATAGTGATTTCGAGACCAAAAATCGCTAGGCCCCAAACAAGTATAAAATAGGTGAAGATGTGAAATAGGATGACGAATATCGCGGCAGTGGGAGGTATGCGCAATTGCTGGGCGAAAAGTCCAAGCGTCACTAGGACAGCGATTGGGATAGCAATGAATCCCGCGAATTTGCTCACGAAAATAAATACACCGTCAGTGGCATGAATAAGATTGGGAGCGAGAAACAAAGTGACGACCGCGGTAACGATGGCAAAGATTTTGGATACGCTGATTAGCTTCCTGTCGTCTGCTTTTTTATTAAAGATCGGTTTGTACAAATCGAAGGCGAACATGGTCGCCGACGAATTGAGAAGCGAGTTGTACGTGGAAAACACTGTACCAAGCATAACGGCAATAAACAGGCCTAGGAGCGGTTTAGGCAGCGTGGCTTCGACCAAAGCGGGGTAGGCCATGTCATTCGGTGAAAGATTTTGTCCGAAAAGGTGGAAAGCGATTAATCCTGGGAACATGGCCATGAAAGGTATGAGCATTTTGAAAAATCCGCACAAGAGGAGCCCTTTTTGTCCTTCTTTGAGACTGGCGGCACCCAGTGCCCGCTGGATGATGAACTGGTTGGTGCTCCAGTAAAAAATGGCCATGACCATTAGTCCGGTGAATACTGCGGAAATTGGAATTGCGTCCAGTTCGCTACCCGTTCCGATGGCATTGAGTTTTTCAGTGTGGGTCGTGGTGATCTCGGTGAGGGCGGTTCCAATTCCGCCACCGAGTTTGTCACCCAAGGCGATGAGCCCGAAAATCGGGAGAAGGCAGCCGATTAAAAGCAGTCCAATTCCGTTAAGCGTATCGGATATAGCAACCGCTCGAAGTCCGCCGCTGATCGCGTAGATCGACCCGACGATACCAATCGTCCAGGTAATGACCCAAATTGACTGCGTTTGGCTTAGTCCAGTCATTCCCTCGAAGTCCAGCACTTTCGTTAAAGCAAGCGTGCCGCTGTAGAGCACGCTAGGGGACCAAATGAAGATGTATCCAAACATGAGTAAGCAACTGACGAGTCGGCCGGTCCCTTCGCCGTAGCGGGATTTGAGAAAGGTGGGCATCGTAGCGAACGCACCGCCAAGATACATAGGTAAGAAGATCAGCGCGAGGAGAATGATACCCCGCACAGCCCATACTTCCCAAGCAAGGGCTGTCATATTCCCGGCATAGGTTAATCCGTTCTGGCCGATGAGCTGCTCGGTTGATATGTTGGTGAGGAGGAGAGAACCACCGATGAAAAGTCCTGTAAGTCCCCGTCCGGCCAGGAAATAGCCGCTAGCGGACGAGAGATGTCCACGGGTCTTACGCCAAGAGTACCAAGCGACAAATCCCATAAATGCGAGGCACGAAACAAGCGTAAGCATATGATTGGTTTAGGGCAAACTAGTTAGGGAGAATTTAAAGATGGGTTTGATCGGCCCGTAAAATGGATCGAAGGATCTATTTGATATTTGAGCTATTGGCTTTAGAGATGAGTTCTCCGCTTATTGGGGGAAGCGAGAAACCTTTGTGCCAAGAGCCGTTTACCTGAGTTCCTATAGAAGCGTCAAGTGGCCCTCTCTGATTACGCTGCAGGAGGCTATTGAGTACATCAACTGCGGTGGCCCCCATAGTGCGTCGGTGTTGATAAATGCCGCTGACGCCGGGTTTGTCGTCAGAAACATTTAGACTAACGTACCCCACATCATCGGGCACTTTGATACCTTCTGATTCGGCGGCTTCGAAGAATCCCTCGCATCTACTAATGACCGCTTGAGGTTGATAGCGAAGTAGCCACGAACGAATCGTTTCCGTTTGATCGGTCTCGTCAAGGTTGAGAATTGGAATGGTGTCGAGTGTGCCCTCCATCTGAGATTGGGCGTATAGGTGGGCTGCTTCCCATTGATGGCTCCACCGGTCGGCGAAATCTGACCTAACAACAAGTCCGACGCGAGTGTATCCTCTTTGGCGTAGTTTGTCCCAGCAAAGCAGGTAGTGTGCGTATTGGTTCGGCAGGATATGATGGAAGAATGAGTAGCGCACGGGTTTCTCAATCGTCACAACCGAGAACGCGTTCCAATCAAGATCGAGCTCGTCTTTATGATTCTCAAAAGGTGCTAGGATGATTCCGCGAATTCCGCGGGTTTTTAAGATTTGGCTGAATCGTTTCGGATTAGCCGCATCCTCACTCGCCGAAAAATGCTGTAAGGTATAGCCTAATTCCATCGCTCGATTTTGGGCACCTTCGATAACCTCTTGCCGACTTGGTAATCGAGTGTATTCGCTTGGCTGCTTCCAGTTCGAGATAAACCCGATTACGGATAAGTTGTTTTGGACGCGGAGACGGTTTCGATGGGCAGCCAGTGCTGAAAGGGCTGGGTCTGGAGCATATTTGAGCTCTTCCGCAATTTTCTTAACGCGATCCTTGGTATTCGCGGGAAGCGACGGATGGTTCTTTAACGCCATTGACACGGCCGCGATGCTGAGATTCGCCTGGGCGGCAATATCTTTCAAGGTCGAGCGTTTGTAATTGGGGGGCACGGTCAGTAAATAAGTCCCCTAACGGACAGATCTCAATTCCAATTTAAAGGTTTCAGTAAATTGAGGGGGAATCGATTGAGCACAGCGAACGATGACAACAGCACTTCCGTCTCCGCACTGCTACGCCAAGACACTCCGCTTGTTGCCCAAACGGGACAAAAAGGTATCTCTGCGAGTCAACGGTTTGTTTAGGAAAAGCCCCAGCATGGTCGGACAGTATACTAGTGAAAAATTTCATCCTCTTCCTCATTTCATCGTTTCAAAAAACAAAGGGCGAGAAGCTTAGGATAGTAAATCCAATGAAACAGCTAAGACCGAAGAGAAACTTTTTGTATTTCCTAGTTTCATCCGGGCTCATATTGAGGCCTCCGCCTTTGATAGCCACGATCTCGGAACGGCTTTCGTCTTCCGCGTTGCGATAGCCGTAGTTACTCATTAAGTACATATTGAGAGCACAAGCGACCGTGACCCAGGGAGACAAATTCAAGTTGTTCTGGAAAAATAGCGGAAGCTGGCTCTTGAGTTCGCCAAGTAGGGGTATATTGAGTAGGCAGAAGGAAAAAAGCCCTAAGGTAACTCCCAAACAAAGAGTCGAAAATGCGGCTTTTTCTGTAGAACGGTTATAAAACAGCCCAAAGAGCACGGTAACAAAGACACCCGGAGCGAGAAAGGCCCATACAGCTAGGAGGTAGTTAAACAACCCTTGAAAATTGCGTATGAATGGGGCGATAAGCATACAAAAAACAAGGAGGATGACCATAATGATGCGGCCGTCTTTCAAGAGTTCTTTGTCAGTCGCTCCCTTCTTGATTTTGGCAAAAAAATCGTAGGTCAGCAGGGATCCACAGGCACAAAGTCCCGAATCGACGCTCGACATAATAGCTGCCAGCAGCCCGGCGAGACAAAGGCCCAGAAGCCCAACAGGCATGACCTCCGTGAGTAAGCTGACGTAGGCATTGTCGCGGGCGACGATTTCATGACCTTGAAATAATTGTGCCGCAACTACACCTGGGGCTGCTATAAATAGGAGGGCCAGCGTTTTCAGAACTCCCGCAAACAGACATCCCATCTTTGCGTGGTAGAGACTGCCGGCCGATAATGCTCTTTGAATATAGTCTTGGTCGGTGCAGTGGCCATGCACACCCAGAATTAGTCCGCCGGTGAGCATGGGAAGCCAGCCGAAGGCGTGTTCCCAAGGACGGAGCAGCGACCACATTGAGCGGCCTGCATCATCGACGTTACCAACGAAGACCGATTCAATTCCCCCCAATTCCATAATCCCGAAATAGAGAAGTAAAGCACCCCCAAGGACGAGCACCACCATTTGGACAAAGTCGCAGTAAATCACGGCCTTGAGTCCGCCCATTAAGGTATAGGTACCGGCAGCAATACCGATAAGAAAGATCGCAATCCAGTAAAGGAATTCGGCATTGGGCAATTGGTCCCATCCGAGCAAATGTGTAAGGACTAAAGCGCCCGCGTACAGAGCGGCTGCGATGTTCCCCAGGATAATCATCATTAGGTTGATGAAGGAAACCACCACGCGACAGCGACCGCTGTAACGCTTTTCGAAGAACTCTGGTGAGGTGGCTAGCCGAAGTCCCATGTAAGTCCGGATAAAGAAGGCGGACAGCAAAATGAAGCAAAAGGCGCCTACCAGTTGAAAGCCACCCGCGATGATTCCGACTGCAAATGCGAGACCCGCTTGGCCGACGAACTGTTGGCTGGAAATATTGGTCGCGAATAGGGAGGCTCCGATAAACGGCCATTTCATGGTACCCCCTGCGAGGAAGAACTCCCGACCACCCTTGGCTTGCCGCCTTGATATCCAGAGGCCCAGCCCGATAATACCAATGAAATAGAGGAGTATGATTAGGGAGTCGAGTACGCTGATTTTCACGATGAAAGGGTGGGGTATTTTATTATGAGTAATGACGGTAGGAGAGGCTTTACGCACCGAACGTTTTTATTGATCGCGTCGTGAAGCTGCTCCTCCACACCGAAACCATAACAAGATGAATGAGTATACAGAAGCTTTTCAATAAATTGCTCTGGAATTATTTTATGGAATCAGGTAAGTTTGTTTTCAACAGGGTCAGTTAGTCTTTTTTTACGAAGTTGGCAACTAAAGAAACTTGGTCTGTGCCGAGCCGTTAGAGAACGATGGTTCAAGTTTAAATGACTTTTGCGTTGGCTAGGGGCTCAATCGTCCAAACCGGTGATTCCCGTTTCGTCTGGCTTTAATTTGAGAAGTGGCTCAAATCGCACGTCTACTGGATAGGCGTCGTTGTTCCATTCGATACCTGAGTTACGGTTTTTAACTCCCATGACACGCTTTAGAAGCTCGGTCGTTAGATCGGTGCGAATTTCGGAACAGTTGGGATCCTTGTATCGATTAACCAGTTCTTTAGGGTCCTCTGAAAGGTTGTATAGTTCGCATCGGTCATCGACATACATGCTGAGTTTCCAATCTCCTTTGCGAATCATCGTACCTGGGCCCAGGCTCGTGGGAAGGTGAGGAGCTTTGAGACGGAGTCCCGGGGTGGGTGTTTTGGCGGTTGGTGCACCCCCACCGGCTTCCGAAATTACGGTATCTTTGCCTTGGTAGTCTTGTTGCTCGAGTGACTTTATCCAGGATTTTCCTACCATGGTTGCCGGTGAGTCGATGCCGAGCGAATCCAAGAGTGTGGGAACGAGGTCAATTTCCTCTGTCAGACCGGTGAAAACGGCACCAGCCCATTTTTTATTTGGATGGCGAATGATGGCAGGGATTTTTGTTAGGCAATCGTAGAAGGCTGGCAATTTGTGGGACATTCTATAGTCACCGATTAATTCGCCATGATCTGAGAAGAAAAGGACAAGTGTATTTTCTGCGAGACCACTTTCATCCAGCATTGCAAGTAAACGTCCCACGGAGTCGTCGACGTATCGGACTTGGCCCATATAGGTCGCGATTGCATTCTGCAACTCCGCTTCGGTGCAGGTATCCATCTCTGAATGCTTCCTCCAGACCTCGTTTCGATAGGGCTGTTTGTCCCGATCGTAATGGTAGTAAGATTCTGGGATCGAAATCTCCTTAGGATCAAAAAGGCTCTTGTAGGGTTCAGGACACGTGTAGGCAGGATGAGGGTCCTGGTAATTGACCCACGCTAGAAAAGGACGTTTGGCGTCCCGCATAAAGGCGATAGTGTCGTCGGTCAGTTCGCCTGTCTTATTGTAGACATGGTCCTTTTCCATTTCGAAAGAACTGAATGATTTGGCGTATTTTGGGTGATTGTCGTAATTGCCGAGCGTGACTTCATGAATTTCATCCCAAACAGAATCGAGCTGATCGAACGTAAACAGGTGGTTTTTTCCGAACATCCCTGTTCGATACCCCTTTGATTTCAGCGAAGTCGCGAGATTTGGAACTTCAGGATTGATCGTTGACCAGTAGTTCCGACACCCATGTTCACCTACATAGGTACTAGTAGCGAAGCTAACGCGGCTCGGGGCGCAGAGAGGTGACTGGCAGTAGCAATTGTCAAAACGTACCCCCTCTTGGGCCAATCGGTCGATATTTCGCGTTTCGATTGTGGCGTGGCCATAGCAACTGAGATAGTCGGCTCGCAGCTGATCGGGAGTAATGATGAGTAGATTATAAGGGTTCAAGGCAGTTCGTGTATGGCAGCGGGTGATAATGGTTTAGTGGGCCAAGTGTCAATATACATGGAAACTGAATCAGTTAAGTGCAGATCTAAATGTTTGTACACGCAACTTCCTCCCTTTACTTAACTGTTTCAGTGAAATGACTGTGAGAGTCGATTGACAATTGGTGACTTTTACATTCCACTTTGATGTTAACGGTGGCGGTCAATTTAGGGTTGAATTAGCAATTACCCTAAGTCAACTGCTGTCAACCAGCGATACACCCCGATTTTTCTGCCACTCCCAGTACGATCAGTTACAGGATGGCCAAGAATACACAAACTAAATACTATATCCTATGAAACTAGTTTTAAACTACCTAAAACTACCGATAGCCTGTGGGCTATTTTATGCGGCTTCGTCGGTTGCCTATGGGCAGGGCGACGACGCTTACACACTCGATCCCTTCACAGTGCAAGCCACGGAGGGCTACACAGCGACGAATACGATATCTGGGACGGGATTGAGTACTCCTCTTCAGAACGTTCCGATGGCGATCAACATAATAACTTCGGACTTTTTAGAGGATAGTCATATTGGCGAGTTCACGCACGCCATGGACTACAATGCCTCGATAACTCAGACCGGTCGAAACGACAACGGTAATTCGGTTGCGTCAACTTTCGCAATTCGAGGTTACAGGAACAGCACCATGCTGGTGGACGGGGTGCTCGGAGGAATGGTCTTGCCGATGCAGATGATTGACCGTATTGAAGTGGTTAAAGGTCCGAACACATTGTACGGCCAAGCGGAACCAAGCGGTCTTATTAATGTAATTACCAAAACTCCCCGTGCTGAGCAGGGCGGCACGATCAGGGCAATCACGGGAACCAACGAATGGTACCAATTAAAGTTGGATTACACGGTCCGGGCGATGGATGATAGACTTGGTCTGCGTATAATGACCGATAATAAGGAAACTAATGGTTGGAGATGGCTTGATAATCGAGCATATCAGTTTAAGGGAATGTCAGGGTCATATAAACTTGCTGAGGCGACTGATGTTGACTTTTTGCTAGCTGAAAACCATGCGACGGGGTTCCCGACTCAGCGAGCCACCTGGTCATTCGAACGAATTCCGACCGACCTAAATGGTGACGGAGACACCGATGATACTGTAGGAGGCGTGAAGGAATCGACAGCACGATTTAACAACACCTTTCTACCACCAGAATACGTTTCATCGGGGCCTGGAAACACACTCGACCAGCAATATTACTGGATGTCGATGGGCATTCGGCATAGCTTCAGCGATAATCACAATTTTCAGTACAAGTACAATTTTAATGAGCGTGACCACCTAATGTCCGCCAGAGAGTTTAACACTTTTAATCCGGATGGGAGTAATCCAGTAAATAACTATTCAAACGAATTTATATCCCGTGATGAAGTACATACCCTAAATGATATAATCGAATTCAGTACGGGAGAAGTGAAACATCAACTACTCCTTGGTGTACGTAAATCCGAGAGCATTAACAATATGGGTCGCGGAAATTATCGTTTGAGAGGAAGAAATGCTACAGAAAATGCTGCGATGCGCGTGATCGAGGCCAGAACAGGAAAGGTCTTTCGAGATGTGCTATACAGGGAAGATATCTTAAACGGAACTCCGATTTGGACAGACGATGTGCCTACTTTAGAAGAGATATTCGCTTACGGACAGCGAAGCAATCAGGCTGGACGAAGCTTCCAAGACATCACGACCATGTACGCGACGGACAATATCTATTTTAACAACGGTCAGTCCAATGTTATAGTAGGAATCAGAAACATCGATTTGGATCAGAGGAACGAGGCCCTTGGCGGTGCCATAACTAGTGAGCTCTCAGGCAACGACACGAATTTCCAAATTGGTGGCGTGCATCGCATAAACCCAAATCTGAGTTTATTTGCTAGCTGGGCTGATGCGTTCCGCCCTCAAAATAGAACTGACCCAAATACAGGCGAATTGGTCGGACCGCAAACTAGCGAAGCAATCGAAGTGGGAGTCAAATTTGCTGACATGTTCGATGGAAAACTAACAGGATCCGTTGCTGCGTTTAGAATTGAACAGAACAACGTTTTCCGTAGCGACCACAACCCTGTTACCTTTGTGAATGATCAAGCGATCACTGATGATTTGAGCGAGGGGTTAGAGTTCGAATTATTCTTCAATCCAGTTCCCCAGTGGAATATCGTGGCTGCCTACAGTTACATCGATGCGAAGGTTGTCGGTGACGTGGCTACGGGTTTACCTTTGGAAGGTGCGACCCCCCACCGATTTACACTGTTCAATACGTACACCGTCCAAGAAGGACTCTTCGCTGGAGTCCGATTTGGAGGAGGATTGGTCTATGCTGATGGCCCAATTCCGCAGTTTGGCAATACTGCCAACAGGCTGGTCGTAGAGGATGGATACACGGTTTTTGATTTATTCGCTCGCGTCCCTGTTACATTTGGAGAACGTAGCTGGAACCTTGGAATCAATATCGACAATGCGACAAACGAATTTTTTGTTCGGTCTCGTGCGGCAACTAATGAAGCCCGTCAGATCCTGTTCTCGCTTTCCACAGATTTGTAGTCACAGGTTTGTTTGAATTATAGTTCAATCAAGGTCCTCCTCCATTGGATTAATGGAGGAGGCTTTTTGTATCATGATTACCGTTAATTGGATCTGAAGACCTTCGAGGAGATGGGTATCTCGAAGTAACATAGGAGCAAATGTTCTCCGGAGTGCCTGCACTTGTGCAGAGCCGTGCAAGTTGTGCTTGGACTTTCATCAGGGCAAACCGCGGCATTTTTCTTTGGTCTTGGTCATTTTTAATGAAAGGAGCCGCTATTCAACGTTTCAGCTATAGCCCTTATGTCGCTGTGTAAAAACGCTGCAACATGAAGATAATGAGAATAGAGGTCTTGAACTCTCTATTTCGTAGTGAAAGTATGTCTTTATGAGATTCGTCTTACCTCTGATATTCTTGTCGTTAATGCTATCATCTTGTATCCGTAAATACGATACAAAAAATTATAAGCCGGCTCAAGAAAAGCCAAACATCCTCTTTATCCTCGTAGATGATCTGGGGAAAGAATGGGTGAGCACTTATGGTGCAGAAGATATTGAGACCCCGAATGTCGATCGTCTCGCAGCCACGGGTATGAAGTTCGAGAACGCGTATGTAATGCCCCAGTGCACTCCTACGCGGTTGAGCTTCATGACTGGTCAGTACCCTTACCGACACGGATGGGTGAACCACTGGGATGTACCTAGATGGGGTGGAGGATGTAGCTACGACTGGAATCGTAATCCGAGCTTGGCTCGGGTCGTGAAAGACGCGGGCTACGCGACAGCCGTAGCGGGCAAGTGGCAGGTGAACGACTTTCGTGTGCAGCCGGAGGCTATGGTGGATATCGGTTTTGACGAGTATTGCATGTGGACGGGAGGCGAAGGAGGCAATCCTCCCAGTGACATTCGTTATTGGGATCCGTATATTCATACCAAGCAAGGAAGCCGGACCTATGATGGGGAATATGGTCCAGACGTCTTCACCGACTTTCTTTTAGCATTCATCGAGGACAATAAGGAAGGTCCTTTCTTCGCGTACTTTCCTATGGTGTTGACGCACACACCATTTGTGACAACTCCCGATGAGCTCGAGGTTTCGACAGATTTAGAGAAGCACAAGGCCATGGTGCGATACACCGACAAAATACTCGGCCGATTTATGAGCAAGCTTGAGGAGCTCGGAATCCGGGACAATACAATGATCGTATGGGCCTCAGATAACGGAACGGTGAGTACCATTACAGGGACGCAGAATGGGAGAAAAGTTCCTGGTGAGAAATCGAATCCTGTCGAGCCGGGACTTTGCGTACCTTACATTGTGAGTGCTCCTGGCTTAGTTCCTGAGGGCGTTACAACGGACGGTCTGACCGATGTTACGGACATGCTTCCCACCTTTGCCGAACTAGCGGGCGGAACTTTGCAGCCAGGATACGAATACGACGGAGTCTCCATCGCGGACCATTTGCTGGGTAAAGCGGATGATACACCGCGAAAATGGGTTTTGGGAATGGGGGGAAAGAACGAGGCGAGACTAACCGACAAGGGTGTCGAGAATCGATTCGTATTTAGAGATCGAGTTCTACGCGAAAAACGGTTCAAGCTTTATGTATCAACGGAACGAAGAGCGGAAAAGCTGGTAGACGTACTCGCCGATCCAGAAGAAAAGATAAACCTGATCAACAGTACAGATCAGGAAGCTCAAGCGGCACTGGCTCGCTTAACTCCACTGATTGACACCTTTCCAGAAAAGGACAATGACCCGATTTACGACCCGCTTCCGCCCCGGCCCTGGGATGTACCCGTCACGGCAAAGAGTCAGGTTTGGAAGGAATAGGTTCCTGAGGTTTAGGGTGTGAGTGTTAGGGCTGAAATTTATTTTCAGTCAAATGCACTGAATTTCCTTTTTGCTCTTGAGATGAGCAGAGTGCAACTGCTAGGAAGCGCCAAGATAACAGGGTCTCGACGAGATACTTATGCCTCAGTTCTAGCATGCTGTGTCGAAAGACAGCTTGCTGGCTTAGACAAGATGCCTAAGTTACTCTAGGGGCCATTGCTGGCGGAGGCGGGATTGGGTGTAGAGCAGCTGATTATTATGCTTTGGGGATTCTGCTACGTTCACATTTTCTTGGGGATCGCTTCGGTGGTCGTAGAGTTCTTGGGCTACGATTTTTCCGGTTTTGGCACTCCGCCATTCGGTGTACCGGAGGTTTAGCATTCGGACGGAGTAGCCCTTGTAGCCTGATCGATAAAATTGGCTGAAGGCTGCCGTATCTTTATGATCCCAGGCCTTGGGATTTACTATTAGCGGAGCCAAGGATTTACCTTCGATACTCTGTGGTAGGTCGAATCCAGCCAAGTCAACAAGGGTTGGATACATGTCAATAAGTTCGACTCGAGCGTGGGTAAGTTGACCATGGTTATCTTTTCGCGGATCGACTATGATGAAGGGAATTCGAGTGGAGGTCTCAAAGTTTGTGTGTTTGCACCACATGCCGTGATGACCAAGCTGGTATCCGTGATCAGACCAGAGGGCAATGATGGTGTTGTCCGCTTCACCGGTTTCTTCAAGTGCCGCAATCAGTTCTCCAATGAGAGAATCGATATAGCTGACACAGGCGAAGTAGGCATGGCGCGTTTGACGGGCGAGGGGTTCTGGAAGAGGCCCTTCTGCTGGCATGCCACCGAAGCTGCGTACATAGTTCCAGGGGGAAAGGGCGAACTCGGGAGCGTCCCGTGGTGGATAAGGATTCGATGCCAGCGGCAGAGTCTCTGGATTGTAGAGATCCCAATATTTCTTTGGGGCGTTGAACGGTGTATGTGGCTTGTGGTATCCGACAAAGAGAAGAAACGGGATCTCGGATTTGGCGGCTGATTTTAGCTTCGCGATCGCAGCTAGGTTTGTCTCCCCATCACGATATGCCTCATCGCTGACATCGGGCGCTTCAAATAATGGTATGAGTTTATTGGATTCATGGATACCATCTATCCCTGCCCTTTTGTCTTTGTACTCGGGGGAGGCGTATTGCTTCCCGAGAATATAGTGCTGGGGTTCACTCCAGGACTTTGGATCCCGGTGTGTATTGTGGAGGACCTTGCCGAAACCAAAGGTTTGATATCCCCTGTTTTTGAAAAACTCGGGGAGTGACTCTGCATCGGGCCGCTTGTCACGGAATTGGGTTTTGTTGTTGTAGGCCTTTGTCGAATCGGGACGAAGACTGGTGAACATGCTAGAACGGGAAGGCCCGCAGACTGCGTACTGGGCGTAGGCACAATTGAAGAGCGTTCCTTGGGTAGCGAGTTTGTCGATGTTGGGCGAATGAATGTGCGTTGCCCCGTAGCAGTTTAGTTCGGGACGCAGATCGTCGATACCAATTATCAATAAATTCGGTAAATTTGCGAAGGCTGTGTTGATACAGATAGACGTTAGAAAGATCAGCCTAGCTTGAAGTAAGAAAGAAGATGGTAGAGTAATTGCGCGGATGATCATAGATAAACCTATTTGGCTGCAGACGGTATGTAGCAAGATTGGTATAAGTAGTAGAAGTGGCAACTTTAAGATCGTTTGGTTCGTTACCAATTGGATTGCTTTGGCTAGGCTAGAAGCCATTTGTGTCAGTATTCTGAAGTGGATATTTTATTATGAAGACAGTATTGATCACAGGAGCCAATCGAGGGTTAGGATTGGAGTTTGCCAAGCAGTATCAATTGGATGAATGGAAGGTGATTGCCTGTTGTCGGAATCCAGATGATGTGCCGGAACTGTTAGAATCGGGTGTTTCTGTCTACCAATTGGATCTTCTCGACTTCGAAGCGATTTATCGGTTTGCGGAGACGCTCGAGGGGAAGCCGATTGACTTGTTGATCAACAACGCGGGCATACACGACCGTACCAAAGAAGAGGGATCCTTGGGTATCGAAACGGAATATTGGATTGACGGGTTTAAGGTTAACGCGATGGCACCGGTTTTATTGACTCTTGCACTATTGGATAATCTTTCTGCTTCAGAAAATCCTGTTGCGGCGACGATTGGCAGTCAGGCAGGTTGTCCCACACTCTACGATTCGGGTGGGATTTATCTTTACCGCACTAGCAAGGCGGCAGCCCATGCTGCCGCAGTTATACTGTCGAATGACTTGAAAACCTTTGGGATCCCCTACGTTTGTCTCCGCCCGGGCCATACGAAAACGGATATGGGTGGGAGTGATGCACCTCATGAAATCGATGAATCTGTGAGGATGATGCGGCAGGTGTTAGCAAAAGTGGATGTATCGCAAACCGGTCGTTTTATAGATCGTACGGGAGAGCTCATCCCATGGAATATGGAGAAAGATTTGAATATTTAGAGAACTTTGAAGGTAGAGAGCGATCTCCGAGCACCCACCTGATAAATAAATCAATGGGGGCTCAGAGATCGCCCGCTACCAAATTCACCACAGCAGCAATCGACACCCAGGGGTCTACTAAAATATTGTATGGCAGAGAAAATTAAAGTAGGCACCGTTGAATTGGTTCAAATGATCTCCCCTGTGGCATGTTGGTAGCTGCGAGAGGAAGAGCTCGCAATCAGGGTTGGAGCGACAAGGATACCCCGACCATCAACAAAGTTTCTGAAAAGATTGGAATTATTAATTTTACGTTTGGCAATGAGTTTTGTAACATTGATCTTACGGTCGAAATCCAATCTCCAAAGCAGGAGTAGGTTGCCGGTTTGTTTCCTGGTGCGGCATCGCGAAGAAGGATGCGAGAGTATGATGCCGTTTTGAAAATAGTGATACGTACAAGAAGAGGTAAAATTTGAAGTGATTACGATTTGTGTTGGTACAGCGAGAGCGGGCTGCTCTCGCCCTACTTAACTGCTACGCTATCAATTCGGGTATAATCTGTCCTCCGAATTGGGACATTTGCTTGAAGCGGCCGGCGTGGAAGTAGGTAAGCTTGTTGTCGTCGAGCCCCAAAAGACTAAGTATAGTGACGTGGACGTCTCGAATGTTGTGCACGACGTCCACGGCTTCCGCCCCTAATTCGTCAGTGGCTCCGACGGTATGGCCCGCGTTCACGCCTCCACCGGCGAACCACATGGTCATCGCGTTGGAATTGTGGTCGCGTCCGTAGGCGGCACCCCCATCGCGAATACCATTATCTGGACTGCGCCCAAACTCACCACACCAGACGATTAATGTTTGGTCTAGTAATCCGCGCTGTTTTAGATCCTTGATCAAGCCCGTAATAGGCTTATCAATATTTCGAATACGTTGTCCGTGAGCCCGCTCCAAGAAATCGTGGGAATCCCAACCTCCGGAGTAGGCTTGTATAAAGCGGACGCCTTTTTCCACAAGTCGACGGGCGAGGAGTAGCTTTCGGCCGAAAACCTCCGTTTCATCGTCACCGATTCCATAAAGCTCTTTGGTTTTATCGTCTTCTTGGTCAATATCTAGAATTTCAGGTACCTGCATTTGCATCCGGAAGGCGAGTTCGTAGTTTTCGATTCGTGCTTGCAGGTCGTCCTGCCAGGGATGATCCTCCAGGTGATCGTGGTTGAAACGACTAAGGAGATTTAGATTTTCACGCTGATGCTCAGGAGAGATTCCAGCAGTTGGTTTTAAGTCGAGGATGGGAGATCCCTTAGGGCGTAAGGGGGTTCCCTGGTAGTGTGCTGGTAGATAGCCGTTACCCCAATTGGGTGATCCACCTTGTGGATACGATAATTCAGGAAGAACAATGAATCCCGGTAGATCCTGGTTCTCGGACCCGAGGCCATAGGTCACCCAAGATCCCATAGCTGGATCACCTCCGAAGCGATTCCCGGTATTTACCTGAAACATCGCGGTGGGATGGTTGACGGAATCGACCTGGCAACCGCGATAAAAGCAGATGTCGTCCGCTACTCCAGCCAGATGTTGCCAGGGCTCAGTCATCCAAGCACCGGATTGACCAACTTGACGCGAAGCCCATGGGCTTTGCACGTAGTAGCGGGTACCGCTTTCCATGGCGGATTTGGCTTCTCCTCTGCGATTGAACTTTTGCAAATGGAGGTCGTCAAGAGCCGGCTTGGGATCGAAGGTATCGATATGGCTCGGACCACCTTCCATCATGAGGAAAATGCAGTTTTTGGCTTTGGGGGGAAGGTGCGGTCTTTTGAATGTAAGTGCTCCTGCTGATGGGGAGTCGGCCATAGCATTGAGTCCAGTGAGAGCGATACTTCCGAGACTCGCTCCCATACTGTAGAGAAAGCTTCGACGATTAAGGGAGCGGGCGGCAGCCTGGTTAGCGGCGATCTCCTTGCGTAGTTTTTGGCTCATAGCGAAAGCGAATTTTAATGTCGTAGCGGGTTTATCCCGCGGTGATATAACTGATGGATTACGGCGTAGAGTCGCTCCTAATCATTTTAGTAAACATAAAGAAATTCGTTACTGTTGAACACGACTAGGCAAAGATCGGACAGGGCTCGAGTTTTAGCATCAACGTCAGCTAGTGAAGGGTCAGCGACGTAGTGCTCGAAGCCAAACAAGACTTCCTTAAAGCTAAAGGTTGCACCTGTCATTTCCTCAACCGCGGAGCGCTTCACTTCTCTGGGGAGTTTTCTCGGAGGGAAGGTCAGGCCCTGGTGACGATCCTCCATTTTTTTCCAGTGCTCGAGGGAAAGCAAAAGCTCCTCTTTGTCAGGTTTACGCCCGTAGGCACGTTGAAAGAGGGTTTCGACTGCTTTTTCGCGTGTTTTGTTATTTTCCAAAAGGTCTATCGCAGTAGCGATGGAACGATTGAGGGAGTCTTCGCCATTAAAGAGGCTGAAAACCTGGGGTGTCACGGTGGAGGCATGGCGAAACTCGCAGGACTCGTCAGGACTGGGTTGATTGAAGACTTCCATGAATGGGTTGCGCAATCCACGGATTTTTTTGGCGTAGACAGAGCGGCGATTGCGCAGCTCAGGAGTTCGGGAAGGCTCATAGGATGCGGCGTAGGAGCCCATCACTTGGCGGGGTTGGAGGGCCACATCCATATTGATTTCAGGGCGGGCGGGCAGTCCGCCAATGGTCGAGCTCAGTTCGCCTGACACAAAAAGCATGGTGTCTCGTAGTTCTTCCGCACTCAATCTCCGATGAGTGAATATAGCGTAGGATTCACCCAGGGGATCCTTTTCGATGACGAGTTCCCTGTTCTTGTGTTCTGTGGAACGACGGTAAGCCTCGGAAGACAGGATGAGTCGGTGGAGGTCCTTTATTGACCAACCATTTTCGATAAAACTGGTAGCTAGAAAATCGAGCAAATCAGGATGCGTCGGCTTACCGGCCATCGCTCCAAAATTGTTGGGATTTCCTGCGATTCCTCGAGAAAAATGGTAGCTCCAGATCCGGTTAACGATAGAACGCGGGACAAGAACATTGTCTGGACTGGCCAGCCATTTCGCGAAGGCCAGACGACGACCCTCTGGTGACTTAGGAATCGTATTCCAAGGGTTGGCCTCAATGGTATCGTTCGATCCAGGTAAAGCACTGAAAACGCCTGGGGTTACTTCTTCTCCGCGTCTGAAAGGATCTCCTCCGATCAGAATATGTGAACTCTCGTAAGTTCCACTTTCGCTGGGGTTCGTTGGTATGGACAGAATAGACCCTGAACTTTGGGGTTTCTCTGGCAAAGGCCCTGTGTAGACTGACATGGCGTAAGGCTCGAATTTCTTCATCTCGAACTCAGTTCGGGCGACATTTTTCTGTCCCACTTTGAAGATGCCGATTTCCTCATCGGTCAAACCCAGATTACGAGGCGGCAGTTTTTCCTCTGGAATCCCTTGTTTTATGAGCTCTCTGCGCGTCCCTGCAGGGACGCCATTGTCGATGCACCATCGCTCGCGGGCCGCCTTCTGTTTTTGATTGAGCGTATCCCGCATTCCAGCGAAGTACTCCCTGCGCTTCTCCATGACTTCGATTTCATCCGTATCAATCAGATGTTCGTTTTCTTGGAAGGGGACTTCGCGATCGGCAAAATGAGTGGTGCTGAAGACCGCCTGGATGCGGTAGTAGTCTTTGGTGGGTATGGGATCAAATTTGTGGTCGTGGCAGCTGGCGCATTGCAGTGGATGGGAAAGAAAGGCCTGTCCCACAATATCGGTTACATCGTCTAGAAACTTTTGCCGCGTAATCCGAGCCACGGACATGCCAGTGTGCTCCCAGGAACCCATACGGAGGAAACCTGTCGCGAGAATCATTTCGGGGTTTTCTGGGTCCCATTCGTCGCCAGCGATTTGCTCGATGATAAACTGGTCGTAGGGCTTGTCCTGATTGAACGAGCGGATGACGTAGTCACGATAGCGCCAGGCGTTCGGACGCTCATAGTCATTGGAAAACCCGGAAGAGTCCGCATAGCGGACCACATCCAGCCAGTGTCGGCCCCATTGCTCACCATATCTGGGATCGGCGAGCAATCTCTCGATCACATCCTTGAAAGCTTCAAGGTCCGGCCGCTTGTCCTTGATGAAGGCTTCAGACTCCTCGGGGGTGGGCGGAAGGCCGATGAGGTCGAATGTAGCCCTGCGAATCAGGGTGCGGCGATTGGCCGGGGGGGCTGCGGGTATGCCTGATAGTTCAAGCTTATAGTCGATAAAGGCGTCGATTGGGTGGTACGCACCGCTTTTAGTTTTGGGTATGGCCGGGTTGGTGATTGGCTGGTAGGCCCATAGGTCTTGCTCCTTGTATCGCCTATTGGCCCAGTCTTCGCTAAGGGCGCCGCTTGTTTGTACAATAACCCCTTCCGCATATTCATCGCGAATAGCGGCGACACGGTCATCATCCAGCCAGGGAGCACCTTTCTTTATCCAATCCCGAATGGACCAAATTTGATCCTCAGTAAGACGGTCACTCTCCTTTGGAGGCATCTCGTAGTCTGGGTCCTCCCAGCGGACAGCCTCCATTATGAAACTAAATTCAGAATTACCGGGAATGAGGACATCGTCGAAGGACTCTCCCCCTTTGAGAAGCCCCTCGCGGGTCGTCATATCGAGTCCGCCCTCGATTTCCTCGGGATCATCTCCGTGGCACGAAAAGCACTTGGTAGCCAGGATTGGTTTAACGTCTAGGGCGAAAAGCATTTCTCCCTCGCTAACATCTTCCGTCAATTCCGCTTGAAGTTTTCCGAGACCAATTCCCATGAAAAGGGCTGCTGTCAACGACAGGCGATAACAGAAAGTCATAGACTGAATTAACTTATCGATAATGAAAGGACTAACAATCAGTGGGTATATGGTTACAACGGTAAAGTCTAGCATGGATTCTCTTTTTGAGCTATCAGGATCGATGTGTTAGCTTTAAGATTTTACGCACGGAATGATTTTTCTGAATAATTTCTTTGAAGGGTAACAAACATTCAGATCGAAATGGTGAATTTTCGTTTGCGATCGAAGAGAGTCCCTCGGCCTTTCGGACTAGGGTATCGAAATAAGGGAATGTAGGCACTTGAGTTATCACCTTGGATCGAGACCTCCGAGGCTCCTTAAGAATTGCGGTCATAAGCACTATGGTATTACTGAGGGGGTTTATTTGTAGATCGCCTCGTCAAAGTCCCCCAACATGTCGGTAGCTGAGGCGACAATTCAGTTTCGGTTAGCGGGACTCTCCAGCGTGTTAATAGGTGTTAAAGAGCGATATCAATACATTAGAAAAACGAGAGTTGATGAATTTTGGCATTTAGATAAGTCATCAGATTGGTGTGTATTCGTTCTAAAGGGCTATTCATTCCTTAAGTTATGAGATCATTTCAAAATTCTTTTCCAACCCTGCTGTATAGTCTTTGTGTTCTTGGGTGCCATTCTATCGCAGCCGACTTCAAAGCTTACTTGCCAAGCCGAACTAGCAACCAACTTTGGATCGTCCAGGCGACAGAAAAAGGCGACCAGCTAACCCTATCCATTGACGAAAGGGTAGATCTTGGCTTCAGAGCTGTCACGATCGTCGCCCACCCGGAAAGATCGTTGCTCTACGTTTCTTCCAATGTCGGTGAGGAAGGAAACTCCCCTGGGGCAGCCATTACTCTCGAAGCCGACGGTAGCTACAAGGAGCACCGATCCCTAAGGCTGGAACATGGTTACGCATACCTATCGCTAGATCATGATCAAAGATTTCTACTCGGGGCTAACTATCGTGAGGGTCACATTGATATCTACCCCCTCGACAAATATGGCATACCCGGCTCGCGCGTCGCCTTCCTCGACGAAGGTCGAACCGCTGCTCACGCGATACTCCCGTCGCCTGACAATCGATTCGTTTACATACCTTATGTAAAAGAGTCCAACGCCATCCTTCAGTACGCCTTTGATAACACCTCTGGCGCTCTCACGCCACTCGATCCCAACAACGTCAACCCCCCAGAAGGTACCGGACCTCGCCACATCGCTTACCATCCAACACTTCCCTTCGTCTACTTTAGTAATGAACAAGGCCTCGGTGCTTCCGTTTACCAAAGAGATCTTGCCAGTGGCCAGCTGACCCTTTACCAAGTCGTCGAAGTTGTATCTGAAAATCAACGTCATGGAAGTAGTGCCTCCGCTTCAGACTGCCTCCTCAGCCTTGATGGCAAATTCCTGTTCACCGGCCAACGCAGTAGCAACGAAACTGGCCTTCCCAATGGAATCAACCGTTACCGTGTAGCCAACGATGCTTCCCTAGAGCATCTCGGCCTTACGCCCACCAGTGAAATACCATGGGGTCTCGCTTTCTCCCCTGACGGAAACGTTCTTCTTGTAACAGCACACGGGAGAGGTATCCTCCACGCCTTCCGCCTCACAAAGCAAGGGGAGCTCATACCAATGGCGACTCTCCCAATTGATGAGCGTATATCGGATCTCGTCACTCGTTAGGATGTTTGAGCAACGCGGTTGCCTCTGGTTGACGCATTGCGGGGTTGATATCTGGCCGCAAACCGCTAATAACTAGGTTTCTCTCATGCTTTTCCGAATATGAACCATTTCCGCCGTGATTTATTTGCTCTAGTCGCCTCCGTTGCTTTGGTGGTGAGCTCAACGGCTGAGAATCGTCCTAACGTACTCATCATCTTGGTGGACGATCTCGGCTTTTCGGATCTGGGATTCCAGGGAGGGGAGATTGAAACGCCCCACATCGACCGATTGGCCAATGACGGATTGAAGTTTACCCGGTTCTACAATTGCGCCCGATGCGGCCCAACAAGGGCCAGTATCATGACAGGATTGTACAGCCATCAAGTAGGTGTCTACGAACTGGAACAGGTTGATCCGAGCAACAACATTTTCCTTTCCGAACTGCTGGGAGAAAATGGGTACGCGACCTACATGTCGGGAAAATGGCACTTGGGCGACACGCCAGAGCGGCTGCCACCAGCACGCGGATTTCAGCACTCGTATGCCTACCAGGGTTGCTGTGGCGACTACTGGCAGCCACCGCTGTACGTTTTGGAATCACCAGAAGTAGAACCTGTTCGCTATGGAAAACGGGAGTTTCATGCGACCGATGCGACCACTGACTATGCGGTCAAGTTTTTGCAGTACCATGAGGAGAACGAAGAGCACACTCCGTTTTTTCTTTATCTGGCCTATCAGGCCCCTCACTCACCGCTTCAAGCACCCAAACATCTAATCGACAAGTATGTCTCGCGGTATGAGAAAGGTTGGGACGAGATTCGCGAAGATCGTTGGAAAGCCATGAAAGTGAAGGGTTGGTTCGAACAATACGATTCGGTGCCTTCGTTTTCCGATTCGCCTCCTTGGCATGACCTGCATGCGGAGCCCACTCCGATACGGAAATGGAACTCGTTGAACAAAGTAGAAAAAGCGGACCAAGCACGGCGTATGGCAACTTATGCGGCGATGGTAGATCAAGTTGATCAGGGCATAGGCAAGGTCCTTGCCCAGCTCGAAGAAATGGGCGAGTTATGCAATACGCTGATACTGTTTCTCTCCGATAATGGAGCGAATTACGAAGGCGGGCCCAATGGAAATGATGGCCCTTTGAAAGGAAAAAAGCTCGCTAACATGGGACAACGGGGAACGAGGCACCATGTGGGATCACATTGGGCCGCACTAAGTAATACTCCGCTACGCTTGTATAAGCATTTCAATCACGAAGGGGGAATTCTTACGCCGTTTATTGCCCATTGGCCCAATGGGATTAAGCGATCCGGACAGGAAGAGACACAACGCGGCCATGTTATCGACTTCATGTCGACTATAGTGGAATTGGCGGATATTGAGTATCCTGAAACTTATGCAGGGAATCGAATCAAGCCGATGGAGGGCACCAGCCTCGTTCCCGCGTTTCTGGGTGAGAAAATCGAAGATCGTGCCCTTTACTTCGAGCACGAGGCAAATCGAGCGCTTTTCAAAGGTAAATACAAACTCGTGTCGAAGAACTTCACCTCAACGGACGGGCAGACGCATCACGACTGGGAATTGTACGATATTGAAAAGGACCCTCTAGAGCAGGATGACATCGCTTCTGATCATTACTACGATCTTGTCATTCCTCTGTCTCGGGAATGGCACCAGTGGGCAATACGGACGGATGCTATAATGGGCTACGAAAAGTGGATGCTTAAATTGCAGTACTACTGGCAGACTGGATTGAGGACTTATCTTGACGACGCGTTTTGATTAGTAGTAAGGACTGTCTAGGTCCTCAAAGGGATGGGTATCCCGTTTTACCCAGCTGAAACAGGTGGCTAATAGTGACTCTATTCTTGGACTCTCTGCCTCGTCGTGCTGTTGTTCGCTGGGGGAGGGCTACCCATTTTGAAGCTAGCTGCTTTAACTTAAATGAGCACCAGTTCCAGACTCTCTATAACGATGGATTTCCCAATCGGCTCTCTTCTGTGCAACAAGGTTACGATAGTGATAGGGTAAAGATCTATCGTCCGCCTTAGCACTGAGGATAGGATTTTGAACGGCCGAATATATGTTTCAATAGGAGGAGCTCTGGGAGATGCTCAACCGCTTGCCCCGTGTCAAATCACGCAAGTGTAAGAAAGTTAGAATGTATTCCTAGTTGGACTAGTGATCAACCCTAGATTCAGAGTTGTGCTTTCGTAATTGAGTTCTAACTTTCTCGATTATGTCGAAGTCGGAAAATCTAAGCCAATTTTTCAATGTAGATAGCAAGACTGTTATTCTACCGATCGATCACGGAAGCGTGATACCTATTGACGGCATACTGTGCAAGCCGATGGAGTTAATTGAGCAAGTTGACAGATACGTAGATGGATATGTCGTCAACTACGGAGTCGCAGAGGCCTGCAGAGATGCGCTTTCCAGTAGTGGGGTCTGTCTCCGGACGGATGGTTACAAGCCATCGTATCCAGGAAATGAGGATGATGGATCATATCGGCTCTATACGGGGAAGGATGCTGATGCTTTAGGAGCCCATGCGATGATGAACATGCTTTATTTGCATCACCGACGTGAGTCTGATAATTTCCGTGAATGTGCGGCGGTCATTAGTGAAGGTCGCGATTACGGTATCCCGGTGATCCTGGAGGCGCTGCCATTTAACATTGGGCGACCAGAAGAATATACAGTAGAGAATATCAGATTTGCGGTGAGGCTTGCGGCGGAGCTAGGAGCGGATGTTGTGAAAACAGCGTATCCCACGAATGGGACTGTGGACGATTTTAAGTCTATTATCGAGGCCGCCCTCGTTCCTGTGGTAGTCCTGGGTGGAGCCGCAATGGGGGATGACACTGCCCTGCTAACGATGGTTAAAAAAGCGATGGATGCGGGTGCGAGTGGAATTGCGGTAGGTAGGAATGTGTGGCAGCACGCGAAGCCCGCCGCTGTAGCAGCCGCACTGCAAGCGATTGTGCATGACGGGTCTAGCGTAGGCACATCGTTAAACTTGCTTTAGAAATTGGAATTGCCCAAATTTATTGGATCAGAATCATCCCAAGAAATGAGCGATAGGGGCTAGTCTTTTATAGCTTCACATTTGCAGACTACTTCCATAAATTAGTTTTCCAAACGTTAATTTCGGCTGCTATAAAAACAGGTTATTTTCCCTGTTTTTGTGGTTCGCAATCACTGATGGATTCGAGTGCAGGTCGGCTTAATGATAGGATAGCGATGATATTGAGCCAGGCCATCGGGCCGACGCCGGTGTCTCTTAGAGCCCATGCTAGTTAAGCACTGTGCAAGGTTCCAAAGAAAATGACGGTCAGAAATAGATACGAACAACGCTGACGATTGGACGATTTTCCATCAGCAGGAGATTGCGGGATAGCAGAAGGTTGGGATCCACGTCGTCGTTACGGCTTGGCTTCGAGCTCCGTTGCTAAAAGTTCTGGTTAACGGAGATACGTAAATCTATGAGTTTTAACGTAGCTACGGGGCAAGGCCTTGTAGTAACCAGCTACTAGACGACTATACAGTCTCTGGATCCGGATGTATCCAAGGTGAGCGATAAGGTCGAGCTAGTAGGGTGTTTGCCTCTTGGTCTCCGCGAACCGTGTGGCTAACCGGGTCCCATTCTAGATTGCGACCCAATTGCATGGCCAGGTTTGCGAGGATGCAGGATGTGCTAGAGATATGTCCTTGCTCAATGTCCGCCACCGGTTTATCTCGAGTCTCAATACATGAGAGAAAATCTTTCATGTGGCCTCGGATGGCAGGGGCAACATGCTTTTCAAGCCCCTTTTCCACTTTGTCTTCTGGGTATTGTTCAAGCTCGAAGGCGACGTCCTTATGGATAGTTCTTTGATTCTTGTCCCTTGGAATGAAGTCATACTTATGAACACTGGCCTTGAGTGTGCCTTTTTCTCCGTAGAAGATTGCTGCCCATGGATATTCTGGGTCGGGAGCGGTTCCCCATGATCTATGATTCCAAACCATTTGCATATCCCCATAGTCGAAGGTGGCGGTCTGGGTGTCCGGTATGTTGGCCTTGCTGTCTTTATCCACAAATATGCCGCCATTTGAGCTGATTTTCGTTGGCCAACCGCGATTCATCATCCAGCGTGCTGTATCTAACATGTGAACACACATGTCGCCAACGATTCCGTTACCATATTCCGTGAACGCTCTCCATTTACGAGGATGGACAAAGCTGTTGTAAGGGCGCATGGGTGCAGGACCTGTCCACATCTCATAGTCTAGGTGACTGGGGGGATTGGTGTCGGGCGGGTTTCCCTTGGCCCGCATATGGTAGTAGCAGCAAAGCTCAACATGGGCAATCTTTCCCAGCTTTCCTTCCTGTATGAGATCACGGGCCTCGACCAAGTGCGGAGTGCTGCGGCGTTGGGTGCCGACTTGGACCACGCG